>JAEEGL011742461.1_pt1 | contig 36696 bp, 25 predicted proteins | sample 9134231 | NCBI WGS metagenome assembly JAEEGL01 (sample SAMN16246548, study PRJNA631951) | gut metagenome | biome: gut microbiome; feature: rumen; material: fiber-attached | host: Bos | place: Iran: Karaj | collected 2018-10 | reverse complement strand
GTTACGGGGCTGGGGTTGAGGATGTCGAACACCAGCCATACGCACTGCAGCGCCTGCCAGAATGTCTTGGCCGGATAGGCCGGGACGGTGGCGCAGTTTTCCGCGATCTGCAGCAGTTCCTTCTTGCGCTGCGGATCGGCTTCTTTTTCCGCCATCTCTTTCGCAAGCTTGCTGAAACGCTCGGAAAGGCGGATGATGGCTTCCATCGTCTTGATGGAGCACTTAAGGAAGTCTACCTTGGAGCAGTCGTCGTTGTTGCTGACTATGGTGTTTCGGAGCTCTTCCTTTGCCTCTCTTATGTAGTCCAGCATGCCTCTGGAGAGCAGACCTTCCCAGTCCAGGCATACGATGTTGTAAGGTCCTATGCCAAGGCCGGCTTCCGCTCTTCCGGTCCAGCCTATGCCTCTCTTCCAGGGCGGGAGCAGAACGCCTCTTTCCAGGAAGGGCATGGTCTGCTCTTCGTTCATAAGGCTCTCGCAGCGGAGGGTATAGTTGCCGGACTTCCAGTATTCGTTCTGGCGTTCCATCTCGGCTTCTATGCCCGGCTCCACTATGAATCCGGAGCCGTCGTTCTCGTCGCGGAGCGCGTCGATCTCGGATTTCGGCCACAGTCCGGACCAGAAGGTTACTTCCAGTCCCATGGGCTTGCTTGCTGTGTTGCCTACGATAAGCTCTCCGTCTTCTATGAAGATGGTGCACTTGTCGAGCAGCTCGCTCAGCACGTGGGTCCTTTTGTATATCTCCGGCTGTCCGTTGACTTCCTGGTACGCATCCAGCCATATCTTAGCTTTTTCTATGCAAAGCGGATATTTCTTGATGTGGACCTTGGCCTCCATCTTAGCGACACGATCAGTCATTTTTCGTTCGCTCATTTATTCCTCCTATAGCAAAATAATCCCTGACGAATGTTGACACATTATGTCAAGATGTGTAAATCTTGACGCGACCGGGGATCCCTGTTTATAATATTATGACCTGCAAGTTAATTATAAAACAGATCCGCAAGAACATTTTGTACAATTAGCGGACATCTCCTGTAATAAAAGCAGGGACGCGGGCGGCAACATCATGAAGACCGAAGAACTCATTAATTTTTACACCATCTGCGAATACCAGAGCTTCAACAAGGCGGCTTCCGCTCTGTATCTTTCCAGACAGGCTCTGCTCAGGAGCATAGACTCACTCGAAAACCAGCTGCATAAGAAGCTCTTTTCAAGAAGCTCCACGGGCGTGGAACTTACCGATTTCGGAAAGCTGTTCTACGAAGAAGCCAAGCCGGTCCTGGAAGGGCAGAAGAGACTGCTGGCTCTGCCGGAGGAATACGACAGGCGCAGCCGCAATCATTTTACCCTTGGCCTGCGCGGCAGTTTCGGAAGCGCTTACACCATAAGAAAGATAATCGCGGAATACGAGAAGTCCCACCCCGGAGTCTCCATAGAGATCCTTTCCCTGGAGAACCACGAGATAGAGCTTATGATCCAGCAGGAAAAGGTAGATTTTGCGTATTCCATCCTGCCGGTAACGCTCTCCGGCATTACAGGCGAGGTGATGACGGAGATAGACATGTGCCTGGTGGTCAGCAAGTCCCATCCGTTCGCCGAAGTGGAAAAGGTAACTCCGGACATGCTGGAACAGAGCAAGTACATGGTCTGCTCCTTCAGCCACCACACCGCAAGGATATTCAGAAGCTACGCGGCGGAATATGACAAGGACGTGGACATCGTTTTCACCACGCCGGATCTGAACCTTGTTTATACTTCTGCCATGACCGAAGGGCTTGCGGGCGTAACGATCAAGCGCGACGCCTGGATGGGCGAGGCTCTGTTCGACGACATTGTAGTAAGAACGTGCGATCCTCCGCTGAAGCTGATCCAGGGGCTTATTTATAAAACTAAAAGAAAGTATACGAAGGAACAGCGCGCATTCATGGAATTCTTCAAGAATGCTTTCCACAATGCCTACTACGTTACCGCCGAAAGAAATTCAGAAGAAGGCGAGTAACGGTAATGATAAAAGAAGACCGCGGCGGGATCATCCGCCGCGGTCTTCTTTTAAGCAATCGCTTATTAAGGAGTTGTACGTCCGGTATTACAAGATCTGTTCGGTCCTGCCTATTACTTCGTTCTGCATCGCCCTGTTGAGCGCTGTGAAGTAGGTGCTGTAGCCGGCTATGCGGACCATGAGCTCCTTGTGCTTCTCGGGCTCCACCTGGGCTTCCTTAAGATCCGAAGCGTTTACGATGTTGAACTGCATGTGCTTGCCTCCGTGGGTGAGGTAGGTCTTTATCATCATCGCGAACTTCTTCTTGTCTTCCTCGGTCTTAAGGCAGGAAGGCGAGAACTTCATGTTCAGAAGTACGCCCTGCAGGTGGTTCTGGTTTACCTTAAGGCAGGAGTTCAGCAGCGCAAGCGGACCGTGGGTGTCCGTACCGCCTTCCGGAGAAACGCCGCCGTCAGCCAGACAGTCTCCGCTGAACCTTCCGTCCGCCGTGGCTCCGGTAAGCTGTCCGCCGGGCCAGTGGGCCGTTATGGAGATGCATGCGGACATGTGAGTTCCGCCGTAGGGGTTGGGCACGGTCTTCGCTATCTTTTCCCAGTCCTCGTAGAGCCTTCCGAGTATCTCGTCGACGAACGGATCGTCGTTGCCGTACTTGGGCGCGTCCTTGCAGTCCTTGCGTATGGCTTCGTTTTCTTCGCCCTGCCAATTCTCTCTCATGCCGCGGATGACCTGCTCCAGAGTATATTTCTTGTCCACGTAGACCAGTTTCTTTATGGCGGCCAGCTCGTTGGCCAGATTCACCATTCCTACGCAGCAGAGAGTTACCGCGTTGTCGTAGTACATCTTTCTGTCCAGATAGTTGCGTCCTACCTTTATGGAGTCGTTCATGAAGGTGGATGTTATAGGATCCGGGAACATGTCGTTTACGATGTAGCACTTATTGTTGTTGTGTTCTCCCGTTACCCAGGCCATCCACTTAAGCTCTTCGTAGAGCCTGCCGTAAAGGTCCTCGAAGTCCTTTACTGTGGTCTCGTCGCCGAGGTCCTTGCCTATGGGCATGCCCTTTATGAAGTCCTTGCCGTTGTTTATCGCGAATTCCAGTCCCAGAGGAACTACGATCATGGGCTGCGCCATGGTGCGCGACTTGCCCGGCAGCTGGACGTCTATGCATCCGCCTATCGTAAAGTCTCTGGCCTCTTCCAGCGACACTCCGCGGTCCAGCATGTACTGCATGTACGAAGAGTCGGAGATGAACGCCGGAAGCGACAGTCCCGCGGCCTGGCATTCCACGGCCTTCATCAGGAGTCTGTCGTCCATCTTGTCGTGGACGCGCAGCGTTATGGTGTGGTGCGGCGTCCTTGCTCTGTAAGCGGCCTCCAGGATCAGGAAGGACAGTTCGTTGGTGGCGTCGTTGCCTTGCTTGTCCACGCCGCCTATGATGCAGTTGTGCCACTTCGCAAGTCCGGACCACTTCTGTCTGTGCACTACGGAACCTGTCCTGTTGAGCTCCATGTCCTTTATGCGCAGGAGCTCCAGAAGCTCTATTACTTCCTCGTCCGTTATGCGTCCTGCTTCTATGTCCGCTTTGTAATACGGATAGAGGTACTGGTCCATGCGTCCGAAGGAACAGGTCATGTTCGGGTTCATGCACAGGAACGCGAACCATACGCACTGGATGGCTTCGCGGAAGTTCCTTGCCGGTCTTCCGGGTACCTGATGGCATATCTCCGCTATCTGCAGAAGTTCCTTTTTGCGGACCGGATCTTTTTCTTCAGCGGCTTTTTCTTCCGCCAGCTTTGCGAAGCGCTGTCCCAGGTGATCCATGGCCTTCATGCAGACTATGGAAGCCTTAAGGAACTCCTTCTTTTTCATCTCGTCGAAGGTGTGGCTGATAAGTCCGTCCAGCTCTGCCTGAGCTTCCTCCGCGTACCCAAGCGTTCCTTTCTTAAGGATCTGGTCGTACTCTACGGAGATAAGCTGGTAAGGGCCTGTGCCCAGACCGGATTCGCATTTTCCGGACCAGCCCACGCCCGGCTTCCACGGCGGAAGGGCAACGCCTTTCTCCAGGAAGGGAACGGTGTATTTTTCGTTGAACAGCGTTTCCATGCGTCTGGAGAAGTTGTGCAGTTTCCAGTACTCGTTCTGCTTAAGCATCTCGTCCGCGCAGTCCGGGTCCACCTCGAACATGGATCCGTCGGTCTCGTTGCGAAGCGCTTCAATCTCTTTTTCGGACCACAGACCGGACCAGAAGTTGACCTCCATGCCCATGGGCTTGCTTGCGCCGTTTCCGACTATGAGCTCGCCGTCCTGGATGAAGATCGGGAATTCGTGCATCACCTTGTCTACCATGTGAGCTCGGCGTTCCATGTTCGGAGCGCCTTCGGTCTCCTGGTAGGCTTTCAGCCACAGTTTCTGCTTAACGCAGCAGAACGGGTAGCGGTCCACGAACAGTTTTTCTTTAAGTGCCTTGACTCTGGGAGTCATTTCTCGGGCAGCCATATGATAACCTCCTTATGCCAGATGCAGTTGGGTATTTGTCGATATTATTTTAACATGCGGTCTGTAAAGCATGGAAAACGAAAACCGTACATCCAGGCTCCGTTTTATAAACAACTGTGCCTATGATGGTATTCAGTAAATGAATAATTGTGGTATTATATAAAAGGGTCCGGCACAGTTGCGGATCCGGACGAAAACAGCACTACAGGAGCGCAGCATGGAAAAGAAATACGTTTTGGCGCTGGACGAAGGTACTTCCAGCGTAAGATGCATACTGTTCGACAGGGCAGGAAACATAAAGAGCATGTCCCAGAGGGGATTCAAGCAGATATATCCCAAGCCGGGCTGGGTGGAGCACGACGCCACCGAGATCTGGGCAAGGCAGATAGGCGTCGCCCGCGAGGCCATGGAAAAGATCGGCGCCAAGGCCGAGGACATTGCCGGCATAGGCATCACGGACCAGCGCGAGACTACAGTCGTCTGGGACAAGGCCACCGGACACCCAATATGCAACGCAATAGTATGGCAGTGCAGACGCACGGCTGAATACTGCGACAGCCTTGCCGCGGCCGGATGGTCGGACAAGATAAGGGAAAAGACCGGTCTTCTGATAGACGCGTACTTTTCCGGTACCAAGCTCCGCTGGATACTGGAGAACGTGGAAGGTGCAAGGGAAAGGGCGGAGAAGGGCGAACTGCTCTTCGGCACCATAGACACCTGGCTGATCTGGAAGCTTACAGGCGGCAAGGTGCACGTAACGGACTATTCCAACGCCAGCCGCACCATGATGTTCAACATAAACACTCTCAAGTGGGACGACGAGCTTCTGGAGCTTCTTAACATACCTAAGTGCATGCTTCCTGAGCCGGTACCGAGCTCCATGGTCTACGGCGAGACCGACCCATCCATATTCGGCGGATCCATACCCGTCAGCGGCGCCGCGGGAGACCAGCAGTGCGCTCTGTTCGGGCAGACCTGCTTCGCTCCCGGAGAAGTAAAGAACACCTACGGCACCGGAGGCTTCCTTCTGATGAATACCGGGGAAGAACCGGTGATGTCCAAGAACGGACTTGTAACTACCATAGCGTGGGGCCTTAACGATAAAGTCACTTACGCGCTCGAGGGTTCCATATTCGTGGCCGGAGCCGCCATACAGTGGCTGCGCGACGAGATGGACTTCTTCGAACACAGCTATCAGGTGAGCGAGCTTGCTTCCAAGGTGCCGGATACCGGCGGAGTATTCATGGTGCCTGCATTCGTCGGTCTGGGCGCTCCGTACTGGGATCCCTACGCCAGAGGCATAATCACCGGCATCACCAGAGGCACCAACAGAGACCACATAGCGCGTGCCGTGCTGGAGTCCATGGCTTACCAGACCTGCGACGTCCTTAAAGCGATGGAGCAGGACAGCGGCATAAGCCTTTCGGCTCTTAAGGTGGACGGAGGCGCTTCCGCGAACGACATGCTGATGCAGATACAGGCAGACATGATAAACAGACCGGTCGTAAGGCCTCTGTGCATCGAGACCACAGCTCTGGGAGCTGCTTATCTTGCAGGCCTTGCGACAGGTTTCTGGGACAGCGTGGAAGACATAAAGCAGAACTGGCAGATAGAAAGAGAGTTCGAGAGCGGCATAAGCGAAGAGGACCGCAGAGCGGCTCTGGACGGCTGGCATCACGCCGTAAGGCAGGCAATGGCTAAATGATCAAAGCGACTTTCTGTAGTTCTCCACGCACTGCTCCAGCTGGATCAGCGCGGGGTATTTACCGGACGGACAGCGCAGAAAATAGAGATTTGTTCCGCCTGTCCAGTCAGAGATCCTGACGAATCTGACTCCTTCATACTTGGCCGTCGGCACGTGCGTCGTGGTGACGGCTATTTTTTTCTGCCTTGCCATCTCGAACACGGTGCTGTCGTAGCCCTGAAGGTTAATGTATTTAAGTTTTACGTTCTTTTCCGCGGCTATCTGCTTCCATGACTGCGCGGCGCGAGCGCTCTGAAGGTCGTTGTCGTTGGGGAAGGGGAATGCGAAGGTGAAATCCTCCAGTTCCTTAAGGCACAGATCGTTCTTTCCTTTGAAATACTTGTCGGAGATCCCTGCATACATTTCGTTTTCGCTTACGATATGCGTAGCGAGGACCTTTTCGCCGTGCCCCGCGAAGTATTCGTCAAGATCCAGAGAGTTGTTGAAAGTTATGAAAGCAGCGTCCAGCTTGCCGGCCACAAGGTTCCGGATAAGTTCGTCCGCGGGGGATTTTGTGACGCTTACCTGCGCGGTGGGATTGCGGAAGATGTAATCGGTGACTATCCTCTGTTCGTGTATGTTTCCGAATCTCGGCTGGGATCCGATGCGTATGCTGCGGTTCTCGGAGGTCTTAAGATCCGCGACCTGCTTCTTAAGGTAGGACCAGTCATCGTTCAGGCGGTTGAGCGATTCCATAAGCACCTTGCCTTCATCAGTAAGCCGGAGGTCCCTGGACTTGTTGCTGCGTATGAACAGTTTTATCCCCAGTTCCGCCTCCACGTTGTTGACATATTTCGTGATGACGGAAGGCGAGAAGGGCAGGTAGAACGAAGCATCCAGAAAACTGGAGTAGTTTGGCAGTTCGCAGATCAGCGATAATTCTTCCGTAGTCATGTTTTTCCTCCGTTACGGCGCGTCCGAAGCGTCTTTCCTATGCGGTATCGTAACACATTCGCTGTCGGATATGCAAATCTATTCGGACGGGACGTGCTGAAAAGCGCTTAAATAGCGCAGTTTTCATCAAAATTGATTTACAGATCGTATATCTATTTGCGTATTACGATTTGAATGACCGGCCTGCGCATATTATAATCATATGCGTAAAGGGATCGGTACCGTACGGCGAAAGGAAGGAAGCACAGAATGGACAATGTAAGAGTCCTTTATCAGAATCATATAGACACGGAAGCCTGCGATAAGGTCAACGCCATAACTCCGAGAGTGGCGCTTAGACTCAGGGAACGCGCGGAAGCAATAGAACACATCGCGGTCGAACGAGCTCAGATAGTGACCGACTCCTGGAAGGAGACCGACGGGGAGCCGCTGGACATCAGAAGGGGCAAACTGTTCAAGGCCATAATGGAAAAGAACCCCGTAAGCATACACGATGGAGAACTGATAGTCGGTTCCCAGTCGAAATATCTTATAGGTGCGTCTCCGTGCGTAGACTATAACCCGTCCATCGCCTTCGAAGCGCTGCGCAGTTTCGAGGGAGTAACGACAGACTACGACGAGTCCAGATCCGGGGCAATAAGCCTCGAGGAGAGAAAGATCCTTAAGGAGTGCGCCGAGTACTGGAGCGGAAGATCCACGTCCGACCAGGTGCTCCGCACCAACGATTCCATGTTCCCCTGGATAAGGGACTGGGACAAGGCCGGTCTTATTAACGGCGGCAAGGCCGGAATGCCTCCCGGGGCCAAGAACGTTAACTACGGCTGGGTAATAGACCGCGGACTTGAAAGCATAATAGAAGAGACCAAGGCGCTGAGAGACGCGCTGGACTTTACGGCAGACCCCAAGGGCGACAACGAGAAGTACAACTTCTACACCGGCGTCATCTACGCTCTGGAAGGAGCTGTCACCTTTGCAAAACGCCACGCTGCTCTTGCAAGAGAAATGGCGGAAAAGGAAGCGGACCCCGCAAGAAAGGCCGAGCTTCTTAAGATAGCCGAAGTATGCGAGCAGGTCCCCGCAAAGCCCGCAAGGAACTTCCACGAGGCGTGTCAGGCCTTCTGGTTCACGCATCTTTGCGAGAATCTGGAATGTTCTTTCCAGGCGGAGTCTCCGAGCCGCATAGACCAGTACCTCTACCCGATGTACGAAAAGGACGTAATAGAGAACGGTACGCTGTCCCGTCAGGACGCCGCCGAGCTGTTCGCGCTGGTGCTGGTAAAGATCAACGAGATCTACGTAGTAAAGAACAACTACGAAAAGAATAACATCCCCGGTACCACTCTGCAGGCCACCACTCTCTGCGGCCAGACTCCGGACGGCAGGGACGCCTCCAACGAGCTGTCCTACCTTATTCTTGAGTGTCAGGCCCAGGTGGATCTGCCTCAGCCGCCGATCTACGTCCGCTACCACAGGAACATAGACAAGCGAGTATGGTACAAGGCCATAGAGGTAAACGTACGCAGAGGCGACGGCAACCCGGCCTACATGAGCGACGAGACAAGGCTTCCCGGCTTCCTTAAGAGGGGAATTCCCATCGAGGACGCGCGCCAGTGGAGCGCATTGGGCTGCGCCGGATCGCTTATCGGCGGATATTCTACGCACGGCGGTTCGCTGGGCATCAACTACATAAACCTTGCCAAGATAATGGAACTGGTAATGTACGACGGCATGGATCCCAGGACCAAGGTCCAGATAGGTCCGCATACCGGAGATCCCAGGAAGTTCACCTGCATAGAGGACTTTACGGATGCGTTTAAGAAACAGTTCGACGTTCTGATAGGAATGATGGCCAAAGCGGCCAGGGTATCCGCATACGTGGACATCAACAGTTACCATACGCCGTATCTTTCCGCTCTTCTCGGCGACTGCATAGAAAAGGGCATGGACGCCAGGGCGGGCGGAGTAAGGTATCCGTCGTTCCTTTATCATATTGCCGACCGCGGCCTTCAGGACGCTGCCGACTCGCTTACCGCGATACGCAAGCTTGTGTTCGACGACAAGAAGCTTACCGTGGACCGCATAATAGAGGCCATGGACCACAACTTCGAGGGCTACGAGTACGAGAGGGCGCTCCTCAGGTCTGCGCCCAAGTACGGCAACGATGACGACTATGCGGACAAGATCTTTACAGATCTGTCCGTGTGGCTGCAGGACCGCATGTGGAAAGAAAAGAATCCGTTCGGAACACCGCTCTGGGCAGGACGCTCCGGCGCCATGGCCCACGTTACCTTCGGCAGAAGGACCGGCCCGCTTCCCAGCGGCCATAAGGACGGCGAACCCATAGCCGACGGTTTCTGTTCGCCTTCGCAGGGCTGCGATACCCACGGACCCACGTGCGTGTTCAACTCGGCGTCAAAGGCTGTCCACGTGGACAACTCCACCGCGGCTCTCATGAACATGAAGTTCGACAAGAGACTGTTTAAGAATCCGGAGAACATCAAGAACCTCGGCGCTATGCTCGAGGAGTACTTCACCCACGGCGGATTCCACGTCCAGATAAACATAATCGATCAGGATCTGCTTATCGAAGCCAGCGAGCATCCCGAACAGCATCCCAACCTTATGGTCAGAGTCGCGGGATACAGCGCGTTCTTCGTAGATCTGCCCAAGAGTTTAAGGAACGAGATCATATCCAGGACCAGCGAGGGCCTGTAAAGCAGGAAAACGACCCGCCGTCCGGCGGCCGCAAGGAGGAGCAGATGTCCGAGATCACCGGACAAGTATTCAATATCCAGCATTTTTCCACCGAAGACGGTCCGGGGGTGCGTACTACCGTATTCCTGCAGGGATGTCCGCTCAGATGCCTTTGGTGCGCCAACCCGGAATCCCAGAAGGCCGTGCGGCAGCTTGCTCACAGGTCTGCTCTGTGCATAAAGTGCGGTACCTGCATAAAGAACTGCAAAAACGGCGCTCTCAGCGTCAAGGACGGAGCCATATCGATAGACAGGGAAAAATGTGTAAGCTGCGGTACCTGCACGGATGTCTGCCCGTCGCACGCCATGTTCTTCTACGGAGAAAAAAAGACCGTGGATCAGGTCTTCGGCGAGATATTAAGGGACAGAGGCTTCTACGATAAGTCCGGAGGCGGGGTAACGTGCTCCGGCGGAGAATGCATGATGCAGGCGGATTTCGTGGGAGAGTTGTTCAGGCGCTGCAAGGAAGAGGGGATACATACCGCTCTGGATACATGCGGACAATTCCCTCTGGAAGAACTGTCCAAGGTCCTGCCTTACACGGACCTGGTGCTGTACGACATCAAGCACATGGACAGCGAAAAGCACAGGGCTCTGACAGGCTTCGGGAACGAAACGATAATACAAAACCTTAAACTTATACTTGATGAGACAAAAAAAGTTTTCATTCGTGTACCGGTGATACCGGAGTATAATGATAGTGTCAGTGATCTGACAGCCATCGCCTGTTTCGTAAAGGATCTGGACCCGTCCCTCCACGTGGATCTTCTTCCTTATCACAGATTCGGGGCGGCAAAATACGAGATGCTCGGCATCCCGTATCATTTAAAAGGCGTGTCCTCTCCGACAGAAGAACAGAAGGAGAGTTACAAGCGTATATTTATCAACCTTGGTCTCGACTGCACCATGCACTGAGACCGCGCACTATTTGTCATTACTTTTCAGGAGGTTTTTATGGAAGGTACTAATGGCTTTATAGTAATCCTTTGTCTGGTGGGCATAGTGGTATCCATTCTGCTCAACTACAAATGGAACGTGAACATGGGCGTTACCGCGTTCGTGTTCGCACTTATCATCGGTGTTCTCGGACTTGGTCTGAGGACCAAAAACGTCGTGGCGATGTTCCCGACCAGCGTTTATTTCCAGGTAATGTGCCTGTCGCTGTTCTTCGGATGGGGCGTTGTTAACGGCACAATGAAGGCGGTGGCAGATAAAATGCTATGGGCATCACGGAAACATCCGTGGATGATAGTGTTCGCCATCACAGCCATCGGCTTCATCCTCGGCTTCCTCGGCTGCGTACCGCCGGCCGCAGGCGCCATCCTTGCCGTCATGGCATTCACCGTTGCTGTTCCCTCCGGTGTAGATCCCCGTATCTGCGCCGCCATCGGATACAGCGCAAACGCAGGTTCGTTCGTTGCATGGGGCGCCTCCGGCGGAATCATCAACGGATCCATCAAGGCTAACGGCTACGAGGCCGAAGGTCTCTCCTACACCTGGCAGATCTGCGGACTCACCTGCCTCATCTCCCTCATCGTCATCGTCATCTTCTTCTTCATCTATAAGGGATATAACATCAAGAAGGTAGAAGGCGTTGAGCAGAAGCCGGCAGACTTCACTCCGGAACAGAAGAAGACCCTGTACGTAATAGCGTTCGTAGTATTCTTCGCTGTAGTTCCCGGCGTCCTGAAGACCTTCATCGGCGGACCGTTCCTCAAGAGCCTCACCGAGTTCTGCGACATGCAGACGCTGTGCCTGATCGGCTTCCTCATCTGCAAGTTCATGAACCTGGCAGATCAGAAGAAGGTAGTAATGGCAGTTCCATGGAACACGCTGCTCCTCCTTGCCGGTATCTCCACACTGATGGCAGTTGCTACAAAGGCCGGCGCTGTGGACATCATTACCGGATGGCTCGGAGCCAACGTATCCGCTAAGCTGCTCCCGCTGTTCATGTGCCTGCTGGGCGGATTCCTCTCCGCATTCTCCGGCGGCATCACAGTTGTATTCCCGATGGTCGCTCCCATGGTACCGGCGCTCGTTGCTGCTACCGGCGGCGCTGCCAATCCGATGCTCATGTTCCTTGGAACTCTGCTCGGAGCACACTTCACTGCTATGTCCCCGTTCAGCACCGGTGGTGCCGTATTCCTCGGACAGTGCCGTGACGAGGCAATGGCAAAGAAGCTGGTAGTATATCAGCTCGTTGTCTGCGCCGTAGCTCTGGTCGTAGGCATGATCGTCATCACGCTGCTTGCGATGTTCTAAGGGAAACAACCGTATTAGCCTGAAAGGAGACTTAAAATGGCTGACAAGAGAGTTTATTTCGTAGGCGACACCGCCCCCAAGCGTCCGGAGATGGACAGCATATTCGAGAAGACCAACGATTATCTTCACGACTGCGATCTTCTGTTCGGACAGCTGGAAGCGGTAGTAACGGATAAGGGAGCCCCGGCCTGCCAGTGCAGACTGCCGCTCCGCATCTATCCCTCCGCAGGTCCCTGCCTTAAGAGAGCCGGATTCGACGTAATGTCCAACGCGGGCAATCACGTTCTCGACTGGGGCTTCGAAGGCTTCTACGACACCATGCGCATAATGAAGGAATCCGAGATCGACATCGTCGGCGCGGGCAACAACCTGGAAGAGGCCAGACAGCCTATAATCAGGACCCTGGACGACGGTACCAAGATCGGTTTCCTTGCTTACTGCTCCATTCTTCCCCAGGACTACTGGGCTCTTAGGGACAGACCGGGTGCGAACCCGATGCGCGGAATAACCGCTGCTCCGTGCGTAGAGCACGACCAGCCCGGCACTCCGGTAAGGATCTTCAGCTGGCCGCACATAGATGACCTCAACAACATGATAGAGGACATCCACAAGCTCCGCCCGCAGGTAGACATACTGGTCGTATCCCAGCACTGGGGCATCCACTTCACGCCGGCAGTCATTGCGGACTACCAGAGGATAGTCGGACACTACGCGCTGGACGAAGGCGCTGATGTAGTCATCGGCCACCACACCCACATACTGAAGGGTATAGAAGTGTACAAGGGCAAGCCGATATTCTACTCGCTGGCCAACTTCGCTACAGAAGGCCCGGCAGCTTACTTCGAAGGCAAGAACGGACTCATCAACGATTCCCGCCATGCCGACATCCGCAAGCTGAACGACGACTTCAAGAAGAACCCGAAGCGCACCATGCCTTTCGACTCCTGCAAGACCATACTCGCTAAGATGTATCTTAAGGACGGCAAAATAGACAAGTTCACTTACGTTCCCGTATGGATCGACGACGACACCTTCGTTCCTGAGGTCCTGACTCACGAGAATCCCAGATTCAAGGAAGTCATAGACTACGTGGAGGAGATCACCGTCAATCAGAACATCCAGCCGCACTTCGCCATCGAGGGCGACGAGGTCCGCATAGTTACCGAGTAACATTTTAAAGATCAGGGCAGCGCCTGAAGACGCTGCCCTGTTTTTTTATTCTCCGGCAAGATGTGCAGACAATAAAAGACCCCGCGAGCAGGCGGGGTCTTTTGGTGCTTATAAACGTATATTACGCGTTCTTTTTGTAAGCGATTCCCTTGTCCTTGAGGACCTTGCAGATCTCCTGGTAGACCTTCATGTTGCCGCAGCGCTTGGGGCTGGTCCAGAACATGATCTCCTTGTCCTTGAACTCTTCGAAGATGTCGTTTGCAAACTGTCTTGCTTCTTCTACCTGATCTTCGGTGAACGGAGTCTTGGGGTTGGTGATGACTTCGAACTTGAACTGGTCGCCGTACAGGTTGATCAGCTTTCTCTTGTCGCAGATGCCCTGACCTGCCCAGCTGTCGATGCCGGTGGAGATGAGGTTCGGGATGAGGTCTTCGATGAATCCGCAGGAGTGCATCTCAACGAGCAGTCCTACCTTGTGGCACTCGGTGACGAACCTGGTGAGGTGCGGTACTATCATCTTCTTGTGTACTTCGGGGGAGAACATCGGGGATCTCTGGGTGCCCCAGTCGTCGTGGATTATGCACCAGTCGGCGTTGAAGTACTTGCGGAATCTCTGGGCGAAGTCGATGTAGAAATCAGTGAGCGCGGTGAAGAGCTCGTGGATGTCGTCTTCGTAATCTTCCATTATGAGTTCCATCGCTGCTTCCTCGAAGGAGAGCAGGGAGATGAGTCTCTCGAAGTATCCGGTGAATACCGTGAATTCTATTGCAAGATCAGTGTTGAGGTAGTCTGCGTTCTTCTTGGCTATTCCTTCCCAGTCGATCTCGTCCAGGTTGGGGAATACCATCTTTTCCTTCCATTCGGATACTTCGTCGAGTATCGGAGCAAGGCTTATGGATCCGCCCGCGCCGGGTTCGTACTCCCACTCGATTCCGAACCAGCCCATGCCGCCGCCGTTAGCCGCGTTATCGAAGGGCTCCTGCTGCTTAACGAAAGCTCTGGCTACGTATTCGCAGATCTCTTCCGGCTGGAAGGACTTCTTGTCGGTTCCTACCGGCTTCCACTCATAGTTCTTTCCTTCGAAGAATGCGTGTAAGTTTTCCTTGGGTGTCATTTTTCTCTCCTCTTTATATTACTCAAAAAACATAGATTCCATATACAGATCCGAAAACTCGGGTTGCTGTGCGAGGTTAATGCACTCCGTCTCCACTGAAGACGGCTCGTACTTTTTGTCGGCGCCCAACAGTATCATTATAGCACCTGAGAGGGCAGCGTTGCCAATAACTTTGGCGTTATCCTGCATTTCTTTCGGGAAAACACCTACTTTTACAGCGTTCTCCAGCTTTATGTAAGATCCGAAGCCGCCTGCTATGTATAAAGTCTTGATGTCGTCCGGCTTAAGACCTTCGCGGCCGAGCAGAGTACGGATGCCTCCGCAGATGGCGGCCTTCGCAAGCTGCACCTGACGTACGTCCTTCGGCTGCAGTACCACGCCGGGCGCGAACTCATAAGGATCGGGCATCGCGCCTGTCTCGTCTATCTCTTCCAGATCCAGCAGCGTTGCGATCGCGTCCATTATTCCGCTTCCGCAGATGTGAGTGGGCGCGGTGTTTCCTATTACGGAATATTTTACCTGTCCGTCTTCCAGCCAGATGTGGTCTATGGCTCCGTTAGCGGCCGGTCCGCCGCAGCTGATGCCGGTTCCTTCGAACGCGGGCCCGCAGGCCGTTGCGCAGCAGGTAAGCCTGCCGTTGCTGAAAAGGGCTATCTCGCCGTTGGTGCCAAGGTCCACAAGGACCGCAGCCTCGTCTTTGGTTATCAGCCCGCTGGCGGTAATTGCTGTGTATATGTCCGCGCCTACGAACGCTCCGAAGCACGGAGGCAGGTATGCGCCGTTCTCTTCGAATCCGAACAGGCAGTCCGCTATGAACGGCGTGTAGGCGAGGGTAGTGGGCATGCGGCCGGTAAACAGGTAGAGCATGGTAGTGTTGCCTGTTATTACGGTCTTCCTGATGTCTTCTTCTGTAAGACCGCAGATCTTAAGGTCGTGTTCCTTAAGGTCCTGTATGGTCTCGTTTATGAGCCCTTTCAGTACCGGAAGCTTTTCCTTTTCTATGCAGGCCTGTATCCTTCCTATGACGTCCGCGGAGAGGAGCCTCTGGGGGTTCTCTCTGGAGACGGCGGGGAGCATGTTTCCGGTCTTAAGGTCTATGATCCTTGCGACTACGGTGGTGGTGCCGATGTCTACGGCAAGTCCGTATCCGTCCTGAGGAGCTATGCTGAAATCCGGCATCTCTCCATCCGTCTTGATCTTGTTGAGGATCTGTTTTTCGGGGAGCAGCAGTTCGCCGTCTTCTTCCACCCAGGCCTGGCAGCACAGGACTTTCTCTCCGTTGAGATATGCGCTGCACTTTCCGCATGTGCCGTTGCCGCCGCATGGCGTGGCAGGCATGAGGCCCTCGGCCTCCAGCAGTTCGGACAGCTTTGTCCTTCCGGAGAAACGGATGTCGGTCTCTTTATCCTTTGATATTACTTTTAATGTTTTACTTTCCATGCCTTTACCATTATATCCTTTAAGAACCGCAGTTTCATTTTGCAGGACTACAATAAAAAATTAAAATTATTGTCAGGAAATTTGCGGATAATTGTGATTTTTTTGAACAAAAGTGTTCACAATCATAACAATTTGTGTTATATTATCCGTGTAAGTTGATTTTACCAAAAGTATTATGTCTAATCAAGGAGATCAATTGGCACAGGTTACCGGCATCGATATTGAACTTGCAGAAGGCTGCGTCCAGGCCTTCGCTGCAGCAAGCGGAATGGGATGCGAACTGTGTGCCCCGGACGGAACGGTCCTGGCCGCCGGCGGATACTGCTGCGACGTGTGCGACGTCTGCTCCGGAACAGGCATCTCCAAACAAGACTGCAAGCGTCTTCACAGCTTTACAGCCAAAGCCTCGGAGCGCGAGGACGGAAAGTACCTTTACGAATGTCCGATGGGTCTTTCCTGCATAACCTCCGCTGTCCCCGGATCAAACGGGGATCTCAACAGGCTTACGGTCGGGCCCTTCATAATGGAAGAGCCTCAGGACTTCAGGGATTACGACTTAAGCGGCGTAATGGGGCTGGATCCTAAGACTGTGGACGCGATAATGGGCCGGATGGGGCAGATACCCTATATCGATCCCAAGCGGGTAAACGCTTTTTCTCAGCTCCTGGTCTACTCCGCTGCCTTCCTCAGCGAAGCAGACCACCGGAGCGAGGATTATCTGACTCGCATGGAAGAAGGCACCGTAAGTGCCTGGGCCAAGGCGAACAGGATAGACCCCGCCGCAACGGTCAAAGAGGTAAACAGCTTCATAGAGGAAAACTACGGAAAGGACATCTCGCTCCTGGACATCGCGAAGCACGCAGGCATGACGACGTCGTACCTGTGCCGCGTCTACAAAAGGGAGCAGGGGACCACTGTAAACGCCTATCTTACTCAGGTAAGGATCGACAGAAGCAAGGCCATGCTCTCCGAGGGCGTGCCCATCGCCGAGACCGCAAAGCGCTGCGGGTTCTCGGATCAGAGCTACTTCACCAAGGTGTTCAGACAGTTGGAAGGTACCACTCCGCTTAGATACAAGAAAAAGATCTGAATTCTTTATAATACTTTCTGTGCTGGGTATTGCCGGGAAAGCCTCCTGAAAAGGTCCCCCGGCAGTATCTTTTTTTGTCTTAAAAGGCGGTCTTCGGGATCGCTGTTTATATTATTAATGATCGTGGCCGGAGCGCCTCCCGCACCGAGGTTAGCACTCTTCGGTAAAGAGTGCTAAAAATCACTTTTTCTTCACATTAGCGTAAAAAAAGCGTCACATTAGTGCGTTATCCTTTAGCTGTAAAAAGAAAAGAAACAAAAGGAGGGAACAAAAATGTTCGAACTTACACCTTACGCACGCAGATACATGAGAAGTTACAACCCGTTCCCGGAATTCCGTACCGACATTACGGAAAAAGACGGAAACTATATTCTTGAGGCGGATCTGCCCGGTTTCAAGAAAGAAGACATACACATCGACCTTAAGGACGACACCATGGTAATAACCGCTACCAGGAACAACGAGCACGAGGAAAAGGACAGCGAGGGCAGGGTGATCCGCTCCGAGAGAAGCTACGGCAGCTACAGCAGAAGCTTCGACATAAGCAGCGTGGACGCCGAGAAGATAACCGCCGGCTACACGGACGGAGTGCTTAAGCTGACCATGCCCAAGAAGCAGCCTGAGGAACCTAAGACCAAGAGGCTGGAGATCTTGTAAGCTTAACGCACGTTAAAACCGAACGGCAAAGGCCGGGGCCATAAGCTCCGGCCTTTTTTTAAAAAGTATGTCCCAACGGCGCGTCATATGGTATAATACATCAAAGGCGGACAGCCTGAAGAATCAAAACAAGTTTAGTCTGTAAGATAGCATCATATTATCGGTCAGATCAAAGGAGGAACAAAATGCCGGATATCGGAACCATCATCGGAATTGTAGTAGCAGTAATAGTAGTCATCCTGCTCATCAGATGCATCGTAATAGTGCCCCAGGCCTACGCTTACATAGTGGAGCTTCTTGGTAAGTACCACTCCACATGGAACGCCGGCCCGCACTTCAGGATCCCCATCTTCTACAAGATAAAGAAGAGAGTCTCCCTTAAGGAGCAGGTAGCGGACTTCGAACCGCAGCCCGTTATCACCAAGGATAACGTAACCATGCGCGTAGACTCCGTAGTATTCTTCTACATCTTCGACCCCAAGGCATTCGCATACGGCGTAGAAAGACCGCTGGCAGCCATAGAGAACCTTTCCGCTACGACACTTCGTAACATAATCGGTTCCATGACTCTGGATGAAACTCTCACCAGCCGCGACGCCATCAACGCACGCATCACCGCCATCCTGGACGAAGCCACCGACAAGTGGGGCATCAAGGTAAGCCGTGTAGAGGTAAAGAACATAGAGCCGCCCAAGAGCATCCAGGACGCAATGGAAAAGCAGATGAAGGCAGAGCGCGAAAAGAGAGAAGCCATCCTTACCGCAGAAGGTAAGAAGCAGTCCGCGATCACCATGGCAGAAGGTGAAAAGCAGGCAGCCATCCTCCACGCTGAAGCCGTTAAGGAACAGCGCATCAAGGAGGCAGAAGGTGAAGCCGAAGCTCTGCTGGCAGTACAGCGCGCAAAGGCCGAATCCATAAGGCTGATCAATGAAGCCAACCCGGGCGAGGGCTACATCAAGCTCAAGTCCTTCGAGACCGCCGAAGCTATGGCAGACGGTCAGGCTACGAAGCTGATAGTACCCTCCGACATAGCAAATCTCGCAGGAACCATAGCAGCACTCAAAGAAAGCGCTAAGTAACCATGGAAGTAGTCTCCATTCTATTCGGCCTCATATGGATGTTCGTCGTGATCACGATAATCGTTAAGGTCGCGTCGGGCGCATCCAAAGCCGCAAAGGCGCAGCAGCAGATCGCACAGCGTGCTCAGCAGATGCAGTTCAGGATGCCTTCCCAGCAGTCGCAGGGAGTCCGCAGCCAGTCCGGAAAGACCTACGACGCGCAGCAGGAGAGCATCGACCGCGCAAGGCAGGCACAGTCCTTCCGCAACGTTCCCGGCGCAACTTACGGGAGCAGTAATACCGGAAGCCGGAGCACTTACTCCGGATATAAGCCCAATCCTGTAGACGTTAAGACTCAGAGCGTTCTTTTCGAGGACCGCAAGAACGACTGGCTCGCCAAGCAGTTCCGCGAAGAGGCGGCGTTAAAGAGGCGCGCGGGTGCGGATCTGGGCGCTGCTCACGAGGTGGAATGCGCCGCGGATGAGCTTAAGCGTTCCCATATCAGGAGGCACAACACGACAGGCCTTAACAAGAGTACGTTTAGGTAACATTTGTGTATTTTTCCCGAGGTGCAGACAGGTTTTCGCTTGTCTGCACATTTTTTATATGGTAAAATTAATTATGTGTTTTTCAGTGCCTCCGGAAACGGAGGGTAAAAGGGAATCAGGTGAAAAGCCTGAGCGATCCGGTCACTGTAAGCGCGTAGCAAGGTGCAGCATGCCATTGCGGGGATGCCCGTGAGAAGGCGCGCCGAGCCGTGATGCGCAAGCCAGGAAACCTGCTGAAGACGATGTAATTACTGCTTCCGTGGAAAGCGGTATTGCGCAAAGATCTTATATGAGATGTTTTGACGCGGCCTGTTTCCGGAAGAAGCAGGTCGTTTTAATGTTTTACGGAGGGTCTTTTATGAGATCGAAAACAAAAAGAATTATCGCCATGATAGTGGCCGTGGTCATGGTGGTGCTCCTGGTGCCGGTAACACCGGGCAGCGCAAAAATCTACGCGGCGGAACTTGCTGACGGTACTTACAAAGCCAACGATCTGACCACCGCTGTGCTTAGTATGTATCATTTTACTGATCCGAAGGTAGTCATCAAGGGCGACGAAGCCTGGCTGATCACCACCGAAGAGACCGGCAATACGGTCAAGCGCTTCGACGGAATGGCCTATGGCCCGCAGAGTCAGATACTTGATCCCAGCGATCCTACCAATCGCACCTTGGTGGAGGGTACCCCTACGGCACGTGTCGTTCCGATCTACAAAGAAGACGGAGTAACACTTGAGACCCGTACATTCGTGCTGCCTGTACCTAAAGCCGTTGTTGCAGAATGTGCTGACATCTACTACATGATCAAGTATGTTGAGGGATACAGCGAATCTCATGACGGAGACTGGTACAAGGCCTCCGGCGGCGATTACTATCTTACCGGTTACACGCTGGAATACGTAAACGACAGCACGGCTCTTCCCGGCAATCCCGTAGAGACCGAACTTGCGATCACGAACGAGACCACGATGTTTAAGGCCGTAACGGCTTCGTACATTCTGAATGCTGACGGAAGCGCAACCCTTAAGATGGCTCTTTCCGGAGCCGGTTATCGCTATCTGTACAAGGGTACTTACGAGCAGGCAGCCGCTAACGGAGCAGCTACCGAGAACTGGATAGCCGGTCAGACAAACGCTGACGGAAAGTGGGAGTTCCTCATCCCCATCGAAGCCGACGAGATCGGCAAAGTTGTTCCGGTAGTGGCAATATCCAACAGCTATTACGAGAAGTACCTCAACGGACAGAACAGCCTTGAAAGAGCGTTCTATCCCAGACAGCTGAAACTCGACACGACTGCGAACACACTTGTAACAGGCGACTACGAGCAGACCATTACTCTTGCTGTTACCAACAACATAAGCATGTTCAGACCCGGTCCGGAAGCTACGCTCCATGTTGTCGGCGGTCCGAACAGCAACAACTATGCTGCGGAGCTCATCCTGCCGATGACAACTGCGAGCCTCAGTGAAGCATTCGTCGGATATCCCGATGAAGCTGCAGATGCGCAGGAAACTATCGCGTTCGATGCAGAGGCCATGACGTTCACGATCCCCGTAAAGTGGGTGGAGACGTTCGGCGATCCCACGACCGCTGTCAATCTCTGCAACGGCGAGCCGTTCACGCTTTCCACAAAGTCCGCGAGCAACGGAAAGTGGTACGGGCGCACCATCACCATAAATGAAGACGCAAGAACGCTGGTATTCGATACGTTCGTGGATCCCAGACCTGCAAATACCGTAGATGAACTGATCGCAAAGATCCAGGTCCAGTACTTTACCGATACTACCTGGGCGGACTGCGAAGCAGCCAAGGCAGCGTGGGATGCACTTACCGACGCTGAAAAGCTCCTTGTTGAAGAATACGATTACTTCGGACTCGATACCGGAGACGCTTCTGCGGACGATCCCAGAAATCAGGACGGAATTGGCGAGAAGGAGATACTTGTTGTATCCTTCGGAACAAGCTTCAACGACAGCCGCGTCGCTACCATCAAGGCCATTGAAGATGCCATCGATGAGGAATTCGGCGATGAGTACTCCGTAAGAAGAGCATTTACCGCTCAGATCATAATCAACCACATCTATGCCCGCGACGGCGAGAAGATCGACAACATGAAGCAGGCTCTTGACAGAGCAGTAGCTAACGGAGTCAAGGAACTTGTAGTACAGCCGACTCACCTTATGCACGGAGCCGAGTACGACGAGCTGGTAGAGGCTCTGGAGCCGTATCAGTCTCAGATGACGATCATCATCTCCGAGCCGCTTCTTGGACAGGTAGGCGCAGACGCCACCGTCATCAACGCGGACAAACTTGCGGTAGCAAAGGCAGTAGTAGCAGCAGCTTGCAATGACGCCGGCTATGCCGACGCGGCAGCAGCAGCGGCGGACGGAGCAGCCATCGTCCTCATGGGACACGGCACCGCTCACGTTGCAAGCATCACCTACGAGCAGATGCAGACTGCAATGGGTCAGCTGGGCTATGAGAACGTATTCATCGGTACGGTCGAAGGCGAGCCCGAGAGCACGGAGTGCTCCAACGTCATCGCAGCCGTAAAGGCGGCAGGCTACACCAAGGTCTACCTCAGACCTCTCATGGTTGTAGCAGGCGACCACGCCAACAACGACATGGCAGATCCCGAGGACGAAGAGTCCTGGTTCAGCCAGTTCACAGCTGAAGGCAACTTCGCAGCGGCGAATGTCTTCTGCCAGATCAAGGGTCTGGGAGAGATCCCTGCGGTACAGCAGATCTACATCCAGCACATTAAGGACGTGCTCGGCATCGAGACCGAACTTGCGATCACAAACAACACCGGAATGTTCAAGGCAGTAACGGCTTCGTACGTTCTGAACGCCGACGGAAGCGCCACGCTCAGGATGGCTCTATCCGGAACCGGATATCACTATCTGTATAAGGGCACCTATGAGCAGGCAGCAGCCAACGGCGCCGCGACAGAGAACTGGATAGCAGGATACGAGAACACGGCCGGCAAGTGGGAGTTCCTCATCCCTGTTGCCGCCGATGAGATCGGCAAAGATGTTCCGGTAGTTGCGGTATCCCAGTCATATTACGAGAAGTATCTGAACGGACAGAACAGTCTTGAAAGAGCGTTCTATCCCAGACAGTTCAAGCTTGACACGACTGAGAACACACTTGTGACCGGAGACTTCGAAAAGTCCGACGTCCTTGCAATTACCAACAACGTAAGCATGTTCAAACTCAGCGGAGCCGTACTTAATGTCGTAGGCGGCCCGAACAGCAACAACTATAAGGCGGATCTCGTACTTACCATGGGCAGCACCGCGTATACAAAGGCCTTCCTCGGAAGGATCCCTGAAGCAAACGCTGCTTTAGCTGCCGGATCCGATGCCGTTAAGGAACTCGGAGAGGACAACACCTTTACGATCCCGGTGAAGTGGGTAGAGACCTTCGGACAGCCCGAGACGCTCGTAGACATGCTTGAGGAGCCGTTCATCATCAGCTTCTATTCGAACAAGAACCAGATCTTCTACGAACGTCAGTTTACCGTAGATGAGGCGGCCAAGACGCTGGTAGTCGATCCCGTACTTGCGGATTACACAGCAGTAGACGCTGCGCTTGCTACGGTTCCCGAGAATCTTTCGATCTACACGGAGGAGAGCGTTGCCGCCGTTACCGCGGCTGTTGAAGCGGTAGAAAGAGGTCTTACTTCCGACAAGCAGGAAAAGGTAGACGCCATGGCTCAGGCCATAATCGATGCGGTAGCGGGACTTATCAGGGCGGATTCTGCAGTCGAATTAAAGGCCGCAAATCTTACTCTGGAAGACAAGATAAAGATCAACTTCAAGGTCGTCGCACCGGATGAGGGTTACGTTGCTAAGCTGTATTATGAAAAGGCCGGATTTGCACAGGTAGCGGAGGTACCGCTCAACAGCGCAAACTTCGTCTCCGATCCGGAGAATTTCGATTACTATCTTGTATCCTTCAACGATATTCCTGCCAAGGAAATGACGCAGCTTCTGAGGATCAAGGTCTTCGATTCTAACGGAACTCAGGTCCAGATGGAGATCAGCAGCGGTAAAATAGATCAGTTCGATTACAGCGTAGCTACATGGTGCAACAACAAGATCAATGCAGCTGCTCCTGTTGAAAGAGACGTAATGATCGCTAAGGCTCTTCTTAACTACGGCCACTATTCGCAGCTCGCTCTTAAGTATAACGACGGCAGAGACGGCAGACCGGAGAATCTCCCGGCCGCAAGCCTGGAAAGCGAGATGGATTCTGTAACCGCAAATACCGCATACGACAGAATAACTGACGGCGGAAAGGAACTCGGAGCAAAATCCTTCGCTCTTGTCCTTGAATCCAGCACATCGATAAAGCTCAAGCTCAGCAGATCTGTATCCGTTAAGATCGACGGTGCGGCAGTAACTCCTGTGGCAGAGACTGAATCCAACGGAACCGCCATCTGGGCAGCGTACAGCAGCGGCGTGCCGGCAAAGAAGCTTCACGAACTCAAGCCGTTCGAACTCACTGAAGGCAGCAATTCCGCAACGCTGTACTACGGATGTCTCAGCTGGGCAAACAGCAAACTTGCCAACGGCAGCGAGGATGACCAGAATCTTGCGAGAGCGATGTACCTGTACAATGCTGCGGCAAGAAGATACTTCAACTATCAGACGGAAGGACTGCAGTAGAGAGGGTTTTGGACATCTATCGTTACTGAAAAATGAGAAATGTTGCCGTGGCAACGAATAAGTGATAAAATAGCCCCCGGAAAAAGCCGGGGGCTGTTTTTATGTCCCCGGCATGAACGATCATCTTCATCAGGAGATCTTTACATATCATGGCAAAGGATCAGGAAAAAACAACTAAAAGGGAACGGAAGCCAAGCCTTGTCATCCCGGCTGTGCTTCTTCTGATATTATTCGGCGCGGCGACAGGCGTGCTTTCGCTGGCGCTTGGGACCGGCGGCCTTGGATCAGGTCTGTTCAGAAGCTACTTTGCGGACACACGTCTGCTTCTGTTCAATCTGGCGCCGGTAGCATTGCTGCATCTTGCTGTATACATGATAGTCGGAAGACCGTGGCTGTCCTTCCTTCTGTCTTCCGGCGGCGTGCTGTTCTTCAGTTTTCTGGAGTCGCTGAAGCTGCAGCAGGCGTCGGAGACCATATGGTTTTCGGACATCGTGTCCGGGGAAGCGTTCGATTACATCTCGGACGGATCATCGGTAAAACTGGATCTTCTGAGCATACTTTGCGTGGTCTATCTGATCGCGGTAACGACGCTGCTTTTAGTGCTTTTCCTTAAGAGAAAGTCCCCGTGGTTTGCGGGCAGGATCATTTTCCTCGCGATCCTGGCCGGGGCTTCGGTCTGGGGTTTTAAGCAGGTGACGGATACCGCAAAGTACCCTGTTGAGCCGCAGTACGACGGAACGCTTGAGCTAGGAGAAGACGCCGGGCAGTACGTTACGAGAGGATTCGTTTACCCGCTGATGCTTACGGCAGGAAAGGATACCGCGGAGGCGGCACCGGGAGGCTACTCGGCGAAGGATGCAGCGGAAATGCTTAAGGCTTACGAGGCTTCGGGCATTTCAGAAGATAAGGCAGTAAGCATAGTAGCGATACAGCTGGAATCCTTTGCGGACTATACGGACATATCGGACGTGGCTTCGGCATATGAGGAATACGACCGCATAAGGGCGTTCGCGCTTACAGGATCCCTGGTGACCGGCGGCTTTAAGGACGCGTCCGCGGGTCCGGCAAGGAGCTTTCTTACAGGTTACGTTTCGCCGGGAACGATAAGGACTTATACGAATTCCTACGTTCACTACCTTAAGTCCCAGGGCTACGGGACTCAGGGCGTTCAGCCTGTGGTTCCCGGCAGCCGGAACACCGGAAGAACATGCGATTACCTTGGCTTCGACAGTTTCAGCTTCCCTGCCTATACGGAAGGCCCGGGCGGAGCGGATGCCGGCGGAAACACGGACTGGATGCTCTATTCCAAGGTCTACGACATGTGGAGGGAAGGGCTTTCGAAGGGAAACGCAAGGCAGTTCATATTTGCTGCGTCCACTCAGAATTCCGCGCCTTACGACAGCGGGTCTTCGCACTACGGGATCATCATCAACGAGGACATACCGGCTGCGCAGAGGAACGTTTTGAATAACTATTTCGGCGCTATCAAGGACAGCTTCTTCTATCTGGGAACGATGCTGGACAGGATGGAGACGGACGAGGAGCCTGTAGTGGTAGTGATCTATTCACGCTGCGCCCCGGATCTGGGCGGTGCCTTGGATGTGTTTACAAGAACGACCGTAGTCCGCGCCGCGGATACCAGGTACATGATCTGGGCCAACAGCGCCGCAAAGGCTAAGCTGGGCGTTGAATTCAGCGGGACAGGGCGTACTTTGTCCGCGGCGTTCCTGATGCCGGAGCTGTTCAGGCTGTGCGGTCTGGGCGGTCCGTCGTTCATGAAGGCCTCGCAGGCCCTGGCGGAAGACGTGCCGGTGATCCTGGAAGACGGCCGCTTCATGATCTCCGGGTCTTCGGTGTTTGCGACGGAGCTTCCGTTGGAACTGCAGAGCAGAGTCTACAATCACAATTACATGGAATTCTACGAGAAGACCAATTTCAGATACGGAAGGTAGGGCGGAAGATCCATGACATCTAAGGAAATGAAGACGACGGGCGAATGCGCCGCTCAGGCGCTTCTTACGGAAGCGGAATCGCTGCAGCTTAAGCAATGCCTGGGCGAAGGACCGGATGAAACGATGCGGCTGACGGTCGGTCTGGCCCGGAAAATGCTGGATATGAACGATCGCGTCCGGGTGCTGCTCAAGCACAGTTTAAGGGAAAAGATTACAGCCTTTCTGGACCTGTACAAGGAAGAGAACGGCTGCGGATTCAGCGTTCCCCTCAGCAGGGAAGAGATGGCGGAGTATCTGGGCTGCGACAGGAGCGCGCTGTCCAGAGAGCTTGCCAGGATGAGCGGGGAAGGGATCATAGAATATAACAGAAACAGTTTTAAGGTGCTGAAATGAAAGAGATAACGATGAAAGACGGCAGAAAACCGGAGCTGCTGGCTCCGTCCGGCGACATGGAAGCGGTAAGGACCGCGGTAAGGTTCGGCGCGGACGCCGTATATCTGGGCGGGCCGTTCATGCAGCTGCGCGCTTCGTCCGCGGGATTCGACGAAGCCGGGCTCAAGGAGGCTTCGGAGCTGATACATTCCAACGGCAGAAGGATGTACGTAACCGTCAACTGCTTTGCCAATAACGATGAGATACCAAGGCTCGGAGAGTACGCACGCTTTCTGAAGGACATAGGCGCGGACGCCGTGATAGTTTCCGACATCGGCGCCGTAGCGCAGATAAAGGAGAACGTCCCGGATCTGGAGGTACACGTAAGCACCCAGGCTAACTGCATGAATTACCGCGCGGCAAAGGTCTACTACGATCTTGGCGCTTCCAGGATAGTGCTTGCGAGAGAACTTTCGCTGGAGCAGATAGCGGAGATAAGGGCAAACACCCCTGCGGACCTTCAGCTGGAAGGCTTGATACACGGAGCGATGTGCATGTCGTATTCCGGACGATGCATGCTGAGCGCTTTTCTTGCGGGCCGCAGCGGCAACCGCGGTCAGTGCGCCCAGACCTGCCGCTGGAACTACTACCTCATGGAAGAGAAGCGCCCCGGCGAGTTCTTTAAGGTGGAAGAGAGCGAACAGGGCATGGCGATACTGTCGTCCAAGGAGATGTGCTGCGCGGACATACTGGATAAGATGGCCGCTGCGGGCATCTGCAGCTTTAAGATAGAAGGCCGCATGAGGACCCCGTTCTACATAGGAACGGTAGTAAACGCCTACAGAATGCTTATAGACGGCAAGATAAGCGCGGAGCGGGCAAGACGCGAACTTGACACCACCAGCCACAGACCGTTCTGTACGGGTTTCTATCTCGGAGACCCGGAGTCCATCGCTCCGGACACTTCCGGATACATACGCAACACGCTGTTCGTGGCTTCCGCCCTAAAGGACAGCGCGGACGGAAAGCTGCTCATAGAGACGCGCAATCCATTCGAAGTCGGAGACAGGCTCGAGGTCCTTAGCCCCGGCAGTTTCGGGAAGGACTTTGAAGTCGGGAGCATAGAGGATGAGGACGGCACAGCCATGCAGCGTTCCGCCGTACCCATGAGGAAACTATGGATCAGCGCGCCGGACGGTATAAAGGCGCAGGACATTTTAAGGAAGAGACTTTGATCAGCGGCAAGCGGCAGAAAGCTGCCCGGAAGGCCGACCAAACAGCATGAAAAAGATACCTCAAGAAATAAGACCAGAGATACTTGCCCCCGTAGGTGGTTCGGAACAGCTGGCCGCGGCCCTCAGATGCGGCGCGGACTCAGTATACTTCGGGCTGCAGAATTTCAACGCCAGACGCAGCGCGGACAATTTTGCCGGCGAAGACCTGCGCGGCACAATAGAACGCTGCCACGAGAGGGGAGTGCGTGTCTACGTTACCGTAAACACGCTGGTATTCGACCGGGAACTTGCCGACATGAGAAAGGCTGTGGATACTGCCTGCAAAGCGCACGCGGACGGGCTGATAGTCCAGGACCTTGCGGTGGCAAAGTACGCAAGGGAGAACTGGCCGGATACAGCGCTTATCGCGTCTACGCAGATGGCCGTCCACAACGCTGAAGGCACCGCGCTTCTTAAGGAGATGGGCTTTTCCAGGGCGGTCGCAGCGCGCGAGCTTACGCTTGCGGAGATAAAGGAAATACACGACAGCACCGGCATGGAACTGGAGGCGTTCGTTCACGGAGCTCACTGCATGGGAGTATCCGGGATATGCTACATCTCTTCCATGATAGGCGGCCGCAGCGGCAACAGGGGTATGTGCGCCCAGCCCTGCAGGCTGGACTGCGGCATCTGCGGAAGGGATCACGCGCTGTCCTTAAAGGATCTTTCGTACATAGAACACATAGGCGAACTGGCTGACGCCGGGGTGTCGAGCTTAAAGATAGAGGGCCGCATGAAGAGGGCGGAGTACGTTGCCGCCGCGGTCACGGCCTGCAGGGCGGTGATGGACGGAAACGAGCCGGACATGGATACTCTGCGCGCGGTGTTCTCCAGAAGCGGGTTTACGGACGGTTACCTTACCGGAAAGCGCGATCTTAGCATGTTCGGCTACCGCACCAAGGATGACGTTACGGCAGCCGACCAGGTGCTTAAGGATCTTGCAAAACTCTACGAAAAGGAGCCTCAGAACATAGCCGTGGACATGCATCTTTCGGTTCGCGAAGGGCGGCCTGCGGAGCTTACGGTCAAAGACGGTAACGTGTCGTTCAGCACAGCAGGCGAGGTGCCGCAGACGCCCAGAACGCTGCCTCTGACCGTGGAATACGCGGAGCGCTATCTGTCCAAGACAGGAGGCACGCCGTACTACCTTAACGACCTGAAAACGGATATCGAAGGGGCAGTGATGCTGCCTGCTTCGCAGCTGAACGAACTGCGCAGAAAAGCACTGGAAGGACTGGCCGCAGAACGGGTAACAGCATTCGAAGAGAAGGGCAAGGAAAGGCAAGAAAACGCTGCTGCAAAAGCAGCAGGAAACACAGCTTCGGAAGGTGCTTCAGGCATGCGTTTTAAGGCCGAAAACAAGGCTTCTGACGCGTCTGAAACCGGCGGACGGGAAAATACCTTAAGGGCAAGGTTCGAGAGCTCAGAACAGCTGTTTTCCGGCTGTCCGAAGACCGTGATCCTGCCTTTGAAATCAATAGATGCCGCGGCTGTAAAGAAGGCAAAGGACTGCGGAGCCGATACGGTAATGGCGGAGATCCCGCCGGTGATCTGGCCTTCGCATATGAAAAATGCAAGGGCAAAACTTGCAGAATTAAAAGAACTTAACGTAACTAATGTTTATGTAGAAAATCTCGGAGCGCTGGAACTTGCCCGTGAATTCGGTCTTACGGCCCATGGGGGCTTTACGCTCAACATACTTAACTCCGCATCGATGGAGGAGCACCTTAAGCTTGGCCTTGCGGATGCCTGCGTTTCCTTCGAGATGCCTGCCGCGGACATGCGGAAACTGTCTTGCCCGGAACGCGCCGGAGCCGTGGTCTACGGCTATCTTCCGCTGATGAAATTCCGCGCCTGCCCGGCCAGGGGAAAGGACGGCTGCGGGGACTGCAAAGGGGTAAACGTCCTTACAGACCGCAAGGGCGAAAAGTTCACCGTTCTGTGCCGCGAAAAGCAGTATTCCGAGCTCCTCAACTGCGTGCCTTTGTACGCGGCCGACAGGAACCTCCCGGACCTTTCTTTCAAGCTTCTGTACTTCACCACGGAGACTGCGGAGGAGTGCGCGGAGATAATGCGCCTTGCGGAAGAAAGAGCTCCGCTGCCGGGGCGCCGCACCGCGGGATTGTACTTCCGCGAACTGCTTTAAACAGCGGCCTGTCCGTACAAAGCAGACGCGATAAAGACAAAATAAGACCGGGATCTTCTCCCGGTCTTTATCTTTATGCTTTGGCCGTCAAAAGCCGGCTTTTCCGCTCTATTCGATGCCGTTCAGGTCGAACTCATCCAGAGCCTTGTCTGCCTGTTCGCATACGCTTCTGAGCGTCTCTTCTTCGAACGGGCTCTTAAGGTCCGCGTTCTTAAGCAGGTCGGTGAACGTCCTGCTTCCTCCCTGCACGGTGTAAGCCATGTAGTGCTTCCAGGCGTCCTTCCTGTCCTTCTGTATCATGGACCAGAACTCCAGGGCCACGGTCTGCGCAAGGCAGTAGTCTATGTAATAGAACGGACTGGAGTAGATGTGGTGCTGTCTCTGCCAGTGCTCTCCGTCGGAGTAGAAGGGGATCTCTCCGTCCAGCTTTATCCACGGAGTATAGATGCCCATCAGCCTCTTCCAGCAATCGTGGCGCTGTCTGGGCGTCCAGTCCGGATTGGCGTAGACTTCGTGCTGGAAGTGATCCACCATGGTGCCGTATGGGATGAACGTGATGGCGCCTGCCAGATGGCTGTACAGGAACTTTCGCGCGTCCTTGCCGAAAAAGTCCTCCGCGAACGTCTCGCCGAAGAACTCCATGGACATGGAGTGCACTTCCGCGGATTCCATGCCCGGCCAGATGTAGCTGCTGGGGACGCGGTCTATGTTCATCCAGGCTTCGAACGCGTGACCTGCCTCGTGGGTGATGACTTCCACGTCGTGCTGGGTGCCGTTGAAGTTGGCGAATATGAAGGGCACGTTATAGTCCGGTATGGACGTGCAGTAGCCGCCGGACTGCTTTCCTTCGGTGGAGAGCAGATCCATGAGGTCCATCTCGCGCATGGTCCTGAAGAACTTTGAGGTCTCCGGAGAAAGGTCGTCGTAGAAACGCTGTCCTGCCTCAACAAGATAGTCTCTGCCGCCGGCTGGCTTTGGGTTGCCGCCGCGGAACTCCAGGACGGAGTTGTAGAAGCTCATCGGATACTCGCATCCCAGGCGCTCCGCCTGCTTTTTATATATCTTTTCTGCGACCGGCACCAGGTACTTTACTACTGCCGAGCGGAACTTTTCCACGTCTTCCTTGGTGTAGCAGTTGCGGCCCATGCGGTAGTAACCCAGCGTTGTGTAGCCTTCGTATCCGAGCTTTCTGCCCATCTCGTCGCGAAGGTGCGTAAGTTTGTCGTAGTATTCGTCGAACTTAGCCTGGTTCTCCTTGTACCAGGTGCCTTCTGCCAGGTAAGCTTCTTTTCTGGTGGCGTCGTCCGGATCCACCTTGTAGGGTCCGAGCTGCGCAAGGGTGTAGGTCTTTCCGCGGAAGGGGATCTGCGCGCTGGCCAGAAGTTTTTCGTATTCCTGTGTAAGGTCGTTCTCCTGCTGCATCTGAGGGACTATCTCCGGCGAGAAGGTCTTGAGCGATATCTCCGTGTTGATGAACATCAGATCGCCGTATTCCTTTTCGAAATCCGCGCGGAACGGGCTCTTGAGCATCGCGAGGTTCCACTGCTGGGAGTATTCCTCCACTTCGGGGAGCATGCGGTTGTAGTAGTTGCACTCTTCCTCGTAGAACTTGTCGCGTGTGTCTATGCTGTGGCGCACCTGGGCAAGCGTTACGGCGGTCTCGAAATGCTTTCCTTCTTCCTCGTTCTTAAGGAAGACGGCTTTTGCTTCCTCGTAAGTCTTTGCGGCGGACAGGCTCTTCGTAAGTTCTGCCAGGTCCTTTTTCAGCTGTTCGCAGTCGTAACGGCTGTAGGGCATTTCCTTAAATGTCATGTTTCCTCCTTTGGTAAAAACGTTTTTCTGTGGATGGGGCAGGGGCCTTGCGCCTTAAGCCCTTCGTAGTGAGCGGCCGTGCCGTAGCCCTTGTTGGACTCGAAGGCATAGCCGGGGTAGATCTTCGACATCTCCACCATCTCGCGGTCCCTGGTAACTTTCGCCAGGATGCTTGCGGCGGCTATGGATACGGAGCGCGAGTCGCCTTTTATGATGGACGTCTGCGGCATGTCCAGGCCCGGAATTCTTACTGCATCTATCAGAACGTGGTCCGGCTTTACCGGCAGCGACTTTATGGCGTCCGCCATGGCTTCCTTGGTGGCTTCCAGGATGTTGATCTCGTCTATCCTGGCGGGCTCGCGGCGTCCTACCGCCCAGCATACGGCGGCCTCTTTTATCTGATCGAAAAGTTCGTCCCGCCTTTTGGGCGACAGCTTCTTGGAGTCGTCCACCCCCAGCAGCGAAAAGTCCCTGGGAAGTATTACCGCGGCCGTGACCACAGGGCCGGCGAGAGGACCTCTTCCGACTTCGTCCACGCCGGCGATGAACTCTTTTCCGGCCGACCAGAGCTCCTTTTCGAAGCTGAGCATCTCTTCCAGCTTCTGCTTTTGTTTTTCTTCGCGTTCCTGTTTTGTCATGATGATGTGCTCCGCCTGACATTATACCACAGGGCAGGGGACTGCACTAAGCATTCTTTGCGCTTCGGAACATAGGTCCGGAGAGTTTCTTTCCGCAGGTCAAAAACTACATTTAGTGGTATGCATGCCCGGTACCACTATATCTTGGAAAATGCTCGAGAACGTTTGTTTTTCAAGGCTTTTCACGAAAAAAAGTGGAGGAATTTCCCATAATTTTATAAGAAAAATATTGTTTTATGGACAAAAGTGGTGTAAAGTGGAGACGCAAACCCGAAAAGGGGGTTTTGTCGCCTTTTCAAAAGAGGCATTGGGGGATCCGAAGAACCGCGAAAGGGGATCGCGGATGGATCTCAAAAGAGTTATCGGGAAAGAGAATCAAGGGGAAAGAAAGGGTAGACGATCCATGTTCATGGGCACCTATCAAAACTCCATAGACGCTAAGAACCGCGTAATAATTCCGGCCAGGTTCAGGGAAGAGCTCGGCCCGAAGTGCGTTCTTACCAGGGGCCTTGACGAGTGTCTGATCCTCTATCCTATGTCCACGTGGGCGGAGCAGCAGCAGAAGCTTGCCGCGCTGCCGCGCTCGGACGAGAACGCAAGAGCCTTCATCCGCTACGTGTACGCAAACGCCACGGAATGCGAGATCGACAGGCAGGGCAGGCTCCTGATACCTGCGTCGTATAAAGATGCGGCGAACATGGACAAGGAGCTTGTAACACTCGGAATGCTGGACAGGGTGGAACTCTGGTCCAGAGAAGTTTACGACGGTTCCGCCAACGGCGGAAAGCTGGGTCCCAAGGATCTGGCCAAATTCTCGGAGACCTACAAGGTGTAGCCGATGGAGTTCAGTCACGTACCGGTGCTCTATGACGAAGTCATGAAGGGCCTGGATGTAAAAAGCGGCGGAACTTACATAGACGGCACGCTCGGCGGCGCCGGGCACTCCTCGGGGATCTGCGAAAGGCTGGGACCGGACGGATGGCTTATTGGAATAGACTGCGACAGCGACGCGATCGAAGCTGCGGGCAAACGTCTCGAAGGCTTCGGCTGCAGAAAGAGCCTTGTCAGAAGCAACTATTCCGACGTAAAGCTGGTGCTTTCCGAACTAGGAGCAGAAAAAGCAGACGGGGCGCTGCTGGACCTCGGTGTATCGAGCTTCCAGCTGGACAACCCGGAAAGAGGTTTTTCCTACATGCACGACGCTCCTTTGGATATGCGCATGGACGCGCAGGGGAGCCTACGTGCAGAGGACGTCGTCAACGGTTATTCAAAAGAAGACCTTGCCCGTATCATAAGCGATTACGGAGAAGAACGCTGGGCGGCGCGGATAGCGCAGTTCATCGTCAAGGAAAGAGAAAAGAACAGAATAAGCACTACGTCGGAACTGGTAAGGATCATAAAAGCAGCCATACCGGCTCAGGCGAGAAGAGAAGGGCCGCATCCGGCTAAAAGGACTTTCCAGGCAATACGGATAGAGGTCAACAACGAACTGGGGCGCCTTGAAGGCGCGGTATCGGACTTCATAGACGTGCTTGCTCCGGGAGGAAGGCTTGCGGTCATAAGCTTTCATTCGCTCGAAGACAGGATAGTAAAGAACGTCTTCGAAAAACACCTGGACCCGTGCACATGTCCGCCGGACTTTCCGGTGTGCGTGTGCGGAAAGAAGCCCGACATTAAAAAGATAACAAGAAAGCCCGTCACGGCGGGAGAGGAAGAGCTGGCGTCCAACCCCAGAGCCAGAAGCGCCAAGCTCAGAATAATAGAGAAGTTATAGGAGAACAGATGAGCAGCATACTTAAGTACAAGACAAAGATATTGATTCTGATACTTTTGGTATGCGTTTTCTGCGTAGGGATAGTCTGGCTCAACGCAAGCGCCTCGGAGCTCCAGTACGAGATCAATACCGTAAACAACAAGATACAGCAGACCTCCTGGCAGATAAGAAGCACGGAGGCAACGGTAAGCATCAGGTCCAACATAGCCAGCCTGGAGCAAAAAGCCCAGGAGCTGGGGATGGTGCGCGCCGAGTTCGCAGACATCATATACCTGAAAGGAGACAGCGAGTCCGTGGAAGACTTTGCTCTGGCTCTAAGGGAAAATGTCTATCGGTAAAATCTGACACGCGCCGGATCAAAACACGGCGCTGTTTTTTATATTAAGGGAAAGACGGATCATGAAGTTTAAGCTTTTCAAAGAGGCAAAAATGACGAAAACAGGCTATAAAAACCGCAGCCGCATGCTTTTCGTCTTTTTCTTTATGATGATATGCTTCGCCGCGCTGGCCTTAAGACTGGGCTGGCACATGGTGATAAAGGGCGACGAGTACGCCCAGAAGGCTCTTAAGCAGCAGACCGACGACAGCGTGGTGACCGCGGTGCGCGGAGGCATACAGGACAGCAACGGCAACGCCCTTGCGGTAAGCGCGTCCACGAATACCATATGGGTCCGTCCCAAGACCGTAAAAGGAAACGGCAAGACTACCGAGGAGATAGAAAAGAACCTCAGCGAAGAGATACAGACAATAACCGAGATACTCGGAATGGAGAGAAGCGACGTCTACGACATACTCACTTCCGACAAGACTCTCGTGAGGCTAGCCAAGCACGTGGACGACGAGAAGGCCGACGCCCTGCGCAAGGCGGATCTGGCGGGCCTGGAGATAGTGGACGACGTTATGCGCTACTATCCCATGGGCAGGTTCGGCTGCCAGCTGGTGGGACTTACCAACGACGACGGCGACGGAATGACCGGTCTTGAGCTCTACTACGACAGATTCCTTTCAGGAATGAACGGAAGATGGATAAGCAGCAAGGACAGGAGCGGAAACCCGCTGGTCTACGGCACCAATAAGTACTACAGCACCGACGACGGTTACACCATCGTTACCACCCTGGACATGAACATCCAGAACATAGCGGAGGAAGTCGCGCAGAAGTGGCTGAAGCAGAGCGATTCCGACAGAGTATCCATAATAATAATGGATCCCAACACCGCGGACATACTTGCGGCTGTGCAGACGGACGAGTTCGACCCCAACGACCCCAGAGCCCCCAGGGCAGGGGACGAGGAAAAGTTCGCCAAGATGACGGACGCGGAGAAGGTTGCGTACTGGAACAAGATGTGGAGGTCCTTCCTCTTCTGCGACGTGTACGAACCGGGCTCCACTTTTAAGCTTATAACTACATCCATTGCTCTGGATTCCGGAGCCATAACCACCAGAGACGGTTTCTACTGCGGCGGATACACCAGAGTGGCGGACCGTACGATAAAGTGCTGGTGCTATCCCGGCGGTCACGGCAAGCAGAGTCTGGCAAAGGCTGTAGGAAACTCCTGCAACATGGCGCTGGTGGACATAGCCCAGAGGATGGGAAAGAACACCTTCTATAACGGAATAGAAGCCTTCGGCCTTCACAAGAAGACCGGCGTGGATTATCCCGGCGAAGCCGACAACATGATCTACACCAGAGCCGAGGCTAACATAGTTGAGATCTCCACCATGTCCTTCGGACAGGGCATAGCGCTTACCCCGGTAAGCCTTGTAACAGCAGTCTCCGCGCTGGCCAACGGCGGATTCCTGCTGGAGCCGCACCTCGTTAAGGAGATACGCGACTCGGACGGCAAGCTGGTGGAGAGCTTCGGAAGGACCGTAAAGAGCGTCCCGATAAGCGCGCAGACCGCTCAGGAGATGCTGGAGATAATGGAATACGTCGTTTCCGAAGGCGGCGCGGGCAAGGCAAGGATCTCCGGTTACCGCATCGGCGGCAAGACCGGTACTGCGAACAAGCCCGTGGCAGGCGGATACTCCAGCGACAGGGACGTGTTCGCGTCCTTCATAGGCGTGGCTCCGATCGACGATCCCAAGATGGTAGTCCTGGTCATCTGCGACACTCCCAAGGTAAAGAACAACCAGGGAAGCAACACCGCGGCTCCTGCTGCCAAGGAAGTAATGGAAGCTGTGCTTAAATACATGAACATACAGCCGCATTACACTGACGCGGAGCTTAAGAAGCTCAACAGCAAGAAGACCACCGTCCCCGACCTTACGGGCGACGACATGGAAGACGTGATAGGAAGGCTCGCGGGGAAGCACCTGAACTACAATCTGTCGCCGGCGCTGGAGGATCCCAACAGCGTAAAGATAATGGTAACGGACCAGTATCCGAAGCCCGGCACGGAGGTCAACAAAGAGTCCACCGTAACGGTATATTACGAAATAATAACAGACGAGGAAGAAGAGCATGAGACCCACTAGCGCAAGATTTTTGGCGGACGCCTGCGGCGGAAAGCTTACCGGTGATCCGGAATACCTTGTAAGGGACATTAAGATAGACTCCAGAGAGTGCGCGGACGGCGACCTGTTCGTCTGCGTGATAGGGGAGATAAACAACGGCCACAACTACGTAAAGTCCGCCTACGATCTGGGCTGCAGAGCGTTCCTGGTGAGCCAGGACATACCGGAACTTCCGGGCAGCGTGGTGATACGCGTGGACGATACCATGGAAGGCTTCAAGCGCATGGCCGAGGCTTACGTTGCGCAGTTCAATGTAAGGAAAGTAGGCGTTACAGGAAGCGTAGGAAAGACCACCACCAAGATGCTCACCGC
>JAEEGL015933838.1_pt1 | contig 36698 bp, 26 predicted proteins | sample 9134231 | NCBI WGS metagenome assembly JAEEGL01 (sample SAMN16246548, study PRJNA631951) | gut metagenome | biome: gut microbiome; feature: rumen; material: fiber-attached | host: Bos | place: Iran: Karaj | collected 2018-10 | reverse complement strand
TCCAAATGTTTCGGCTTTTTTCTTTTCTTGGGTGCATCCTATCTTCGGCAAAGCAAAAGATACAAAATAATCCCCCGAACTGCCAAGCAATCCGGGGAATAATTTCATTTATAGGATATCACACTCGGGACAGACACAAAAGAACCGTCCCTCTGTGTTTACTTGACAACATCGTGCACCACGCGGACAGAGTGTCCCTCATTGCGCAAATAGTTGCCACCTAGAGTGACGAAACTTGAGCCGAATTGTATATACTGGGCCTTATTCGATTGCCCACTAGAAGGCGTCGAAGTCCAATAGTAGCCGTATGTACCGACAGACTTTACCGTACTAGTACGATAGCCCGCAGCTGGCAGGAACACTGCGCCATGGGCATCGAGATCGCTAGTCCATTGAGTGGAAGTGATGTCATTGGTAGTAAATGCGGCATTAGCTGTATTGGTAGAAGTAAGAGCGTAATAGCTATCACTCCAATCGTCGGGCAGAAGGATAACACCAGGCACGCCATTCACTGTCGCCTTGGCATAGCGGATGCCAGAGTCGGTAGTGCGGGTATTGAACAGATAGGTCCACTCGTCAATATCCAGTGTGCGCCAGCCTGGGCCCATGTTGGTTCCCCAGTCAGATTTTAAAGATTCGTCTGCTGCATCTCCATAGCCATCTTTGGCGCTTGTTGCAGTCGATGTGGTGATACCATACTTGCGAATATCTTCCCAAGTACTGGAAGCACCCACCCAGCCGAATAGGTCGACAGTACCGTTGGTAGTAACTGTACCATCTTCGTTGATTGCGCCGTTGGCACCACCAGCACCGATGTTATCCCACTGATTCTCAGCAAAGGCCCAGGTCCAATTAACGCCATTATCTGTCGTTGTAGCTTGCAGGTTACCCTGAGCGAACTTTACTTGTTTGCCGTCAGCGACAGTAAACATACCTGTCAGCAAACCAACGGTGACAGTACATTTACCCTCTATGCCACTGCCGTCTTTGGCCGTGGCTTTGATAATGGCGGTACCCGCGCCAACGAAAGTCACTTTACCGGTCTCATCAACGGTGGCTACAGACTCTTTGTCGCTGGTCCAAGTGACGGTCTTGTCGGTGGCATCGTCTGGTTTAACAGTAGCGGTCAGCGTCACAGCTTCATCGCCAACTTTCTTTTCCAATGTCGTCGGATCGAGTGTGATACCTGTTACGGCAACTTTTGTGGCACCTCCTGAGCCATTAATAATGTCTTCTAACGCGTTGTCAGTGTTCCAACAACCAGTTAGTGTAAACGCCAGTCCAAAAACCAATAAGGTCTGGAGTGATTTAAATAAATTCTTCTTCATAATTACTTGTTTTACGTTCAGTTGTTTTTGCTGCAAAGATAGACGAAAAAGTCCGCACTTGCAATAGCGCGGACAAGATTACATAGGTTTTCAGACAAGATTACATACTGAAGACCTATTGAGACGACAAACGGAACTCGGAAGGGGTCATACCGAAACGCTGGCGGAAGCACTTGCAGTAGTAGCTGTAACTGCTGAAACCGCTCTCGTCGGCCACCTGCGAGATGCTCTTATCGGGATGGTCGGAGAGCAGCGTGGTGGAATACTCCAGGCGCAACTCCTGGGTGTAGTCGGTGAGCTTGGCATACTGACTGCCTTTGGCGAAGATGGCACCGACGCGCTCTTTTGAAAGTTGGAAGCGGTCCATGATGGTCTGACGCTCGAACCTGGAATCGAGGAAGAGCCGTTCACGCACAATGACATCGTTGACATACTGGAACAACTGCTCGTCGGTAAGGGTGTTGAGGTCGGATATGTCGCTGGGGGGGGTATTCTTCTTAGCCATTTCCTCCTGGTACAGGTCCTTATACTTCATGGCCTCGGAGATCTGGGCTGCCAGCGACTGGTTCTTCAGGTTGATGGTACGTTTCTGGCGCACCACGGTGATGGTATATACTGCCACGCCTAACAGAACGGCCAGCACAATGATAATCATCAGGCGGTTGATGGCGTTCTCTGATTTCTCCTGCTCCAAAGCCAGCTCCTGCTCCTGGGCGTGATAGACGGCAGCCAACTCTTGGGCGTTTTTCCTTGCCTGACGGCTCTTCAGGCTGTCTTGAATTTCGAGTACTTGCGAGAAGAGCTCGGCGGCCTGCTGGTAACGGCCCGTCTTTTTATAAACCCAGGCCAACCCCCATTTGGCGGTGTTCATGATCTCGCCCAAAGTGTCGCCATGCTCGCGCACCTGCTGAATGAGCTGATTATAGACTGGGATGGTTTCCTGATAGCGACCGCTCTTGCGCAGGTAGTCGACGATGAAATAGTCGCGCGAGTGGTTGCCCTCATACTGTACCGCCTTCCAGGCGTTATATACTGAGTCGGCCCGCTGCAGGTGGCCCATCTTGGCGAGCACCAGTGCCATCTTGGCCAATGCCATGCGGCGGTCGATGAGCTGAGTCGTCGGATCGTCGCCCCAGCGCGTACCCTCCATGGTAAGCTGCAGGTTGCGCTCGTCGGTCTTCAGCGCGTTGTCGTAGTCTTCCATATCGTCGTATAATCCGGCAAGCACTATCAAATGGCCGTGTACCAGATGGTCGGTTTTATTCAGGTCGGTTTCAGCCGCCATATCCACGGCATCGCTGACGTATTTGATACCCTATTGTTGGTCGCCCTCGTAAAACAGGCGCTTACCCATAGACAGCAGCGCCATCGACTGATAATAGGCATTATTCTCCTCTTTTGCCAAGTCTAACAGCTGCTGCAGCCACTGGGTCTGTTCGGCCTTGTGGCCGGAGAGTTCACTGGCCATACAGAGACTGTTCAGCACGTTCAGGCGTTTCTCGCTGTCGGCCTGTGCCTCCTCAGTGTCGAGCAGTTGCAGGTACAGATCGTAGGCGGTGCGGAATTGCATATTGTTGTACAGCGAGTCGGCTGTGCGCATGGTCTGGTCGAAGCCGCCATTAGCAGCATCGGCCTGCTGCGCCCCGTTCTTAGAGCCATCGCCGGCGCAGCCCATCACCAGGACCGCCATCCCTAATATCATAAGGTATATGGTCTGTTTCATATCTACTATAGTTTTGTTATTTACTGTATTATTTACTATATTCCTGAACGGCCCGGGTCAGGGCGGCGGGATTACCCATGTCGTACATCCGACCCTTCAGGCGGACACCCATCATGCCACTCCGCTTGCGGACGGCCTCGAGGGCTGAGGTCAGCTCGATCTCACTGACATGATCGCCGTCGATCTCCTTCTGCATGATGTCCTCGTGCAGCTGGGAGAACACCTCGGGTGTGAGGATATACTGGCCAAACACGCTATAGTACTCCTTCTCGCCTTCCTTATTCCTGACACTTAAGTAGTCCTCGGCATAGCTGGACTTGGGTTTCTCGTACATAGTGGATACATTCAGAATAGTATGTGCCTTATCCTCCCAGACACCATGCAGGATACCATAATGACTGACATCGGCCAGGGGGATGGAATGGATACTGACCATCAGCGAGTTGTATTTCTCATACTCCTCAACCATCTGCAGGGCACAGGGCTTATTCGACTCACTGCGATAGAGGGTGTCGCCCAACAAAAGCATCACGGGCTCATTACCTGCAAACTGGGCTGCCTGATAGACGGCATGGCCGAAGCCGCGCTTCTCACGCTGATAGACGTAATGCAGGCGCTTGCCGATGTCGAGGATATGATTCTCGTACTCCTGGGCCTCAGGATTCAGCTTACGCAGATGTTCCTCCGAGAGCGGACGCTCGAAATAGTCGGCATACTGCTGGCGCTCCTCTTCGGATCCTAACACCAGGCAGATCTCCTCGATACCGCTCTGTACAAGCTCCTCGAGCAGAATCAGAATGACCGGGCGCACCATCCCGTCAGGACAAGGAATGGGGAAGAAATCCTTCTTGATAGCACGGGTGGCCGGGTAGAGGCGTGTGCCGAAGCCTGCCACTGGGATGATGGCACGGCGAACGGTATGAACAGGTTTCAGCGTGAGCTGATAGGCCTTCATACCATGGTTATTGAGATAGTCGACCAACTGCATCTGGGCTTCCTCACTACGGGCTAAGAACTGTACGGAGCCATCGCCATGAGAGCCGACGCCCTTACCTCCCCATACCAGTGGCTGGATGTTCGGATCCTGAAGAACCGCATGGAGCTTAGGCGACCAGAGGGCTGGTGACATGGGGGCTACCTTCTCGTCGAACAGGGCCTCTGCCTCCGTCATCAGCTTTCCTAACGACTCGGCATCGCCCTCAGCCATCAAGCGGATGGCGCGATCGACGATCTCCAGGTTATTCTCGCCCAATGCCTCGTGTTCGGCCCGCTCGGCATCACTGTTGGGAAAGGGATAGGCCTTGTTCAGATCGGAGAGGATCTTAATGGTATCCTTCTCAGCACAGAGATCGGCAAACACCCAGTAGAGATGCTTCTTGACGTTCAGCGAGCGCACCTCGATCTCATCACCATCGAAAGTCATCAGGTTGGGCTTTACGCCGAAGGCACAGGCCTGATCGAGACGACCGCAACGGCTACTGGTACGGAGCTCTCCGAGGTAGGCGATATTCATCTCGCCCAAAGTGTTCAGGTTGAGGTTATATAATAAGTTGAACGCGCGCGCTACAAGGACACAGATGGCTGCCGACGAGGACAGACCGCTCTTCATGGGGAGTGTCATCGAGGTAATACGGATACGCACACCGCCCACCTTATACCACTCCAGCATATAGGAAGCCACACCTGCACAATAGCAGAAGAAGCCGCCCGACTTGGCGATACGCTTCAGCTCGGTTTCATCCATCCGACAGGAGAAGTCCTGCCAGACACCCCTGATCTCCTCAGCATCGCTATACATCTCAAAGATGCTCGACTTCTCGACTTCGGCATAGATACCCTGCTCGATACCAGTCACAATGGCAGCACCTGGCTTGACCTCGGCATTCATCGTGCGATAATGGCCTGCCCAGTCTGTATGTTCTCCGAATAGGCACAAGCGCCCAGGAACGAATAGTTTCATATCTTATTGTTTTAGAATTGTGAATGCAAAGTTAATAAAAAAAGTGAATAGTTGATAGTAAATCGTGAATTATTTCAAGAATTATGGTGTTTTTCTTGGTGATTTCGATAAATATTGCTACTTTTGCCCCCAGATTAATAACAATTAAACAGATTATTGCCTATCGAAACAAGCTTTACTCAACCAATTTGATTAGAGTATGAGTACATTGACGACGATGTCCGACGAGGAGTTGGCATTGTGTTACATTGAAGGCAATAATAGAGCATTCGACGAGTTACTTTCAAGAAGTCAGGACAAGATCTTCCACTACATCCTTTATGTGGTGAAAGATGACGACTTGGCCAACGACCTCTTTCAGGAGACGTTCCTGAAGGTGATCACCAAGTTACAGAACCACCAGTATGCCAACTCAGGTAAGTTCATCTGGTGGGTAACCCGTATTGCCCATAACGTCATCATCGACTACTACCGCAGTCAGAAGAGCAATAAGATTGTGGAGCCTACGAAAGATAACGACCTCAGTAATCTGACCTGTGTATCGCTGCTGGATAAGGATCGTGAGAGCGAGATGACCAACGAGCAGGTGTTACACGATGTGAAACGCCTGATGGAGACACTTCCTGATACACAGCGCGAGGTGGTGTTTATGCGATTCTTCCAGGATCTGTCGTTCAAGGAGATTGCCGAACTGACCAATGTCAGCATCAACACCTCATTAGGGCGTATGCGCTACGCCCTGATTAATATGCGTAAGTTGTCGAGACAACACGGTATGAACCTGGTGTTGGAGTAATATTTCTGTAAACTAAAGAGCCCTCAGACTACGGATCACCTCCTCAGGATTGGGAGCGCCAAAGACATAACTGCCGCTGACCAGCACATCGACGCCTGCTGCCACCAGACGGGGAGCCGTCTCGCCTTGTACGCCACCATCCACCTCGATCAGGGTCTGACAGCCTTTCTCCTCAATCATCCGACGAAGGCGCTTCACCTTGTCGATGGTGTTCTCGATGAACTTCTGTCCACCAAAGCCCGGGTTGACACTCATCAGCAGCACCATGTCCACATCGCCGATGATATCCTCCAAGACAGAGACAGGGGTTGAGGGGTTCAGGGTAACACCGGCCTTCATGCCGGCATCATGAATCTCCTGTACCGTACGATGAAGATGCACACATGCCTCATAGTGTACGTTCATCATCATCGCACCAAACTTAGCCGTCTGCTTGATGAACTTCTCGGGATGCTCAATCATATAGTGTACATCGAGCGGTTTCTTGCAGGCCTTGGCAACCGCCTCTAAAACGGGGAAGCCAAAAGAGATATTGGGGACGAACGAGCCGTCCATCACGTCGAGGTGAAGCCAGTCGGCCTCACTTCGGTTAATCATGTCGATGTCGCGGTCGAGATGCAGGAAGTCGGCGGCGAGCAATGAAGGTGATACTATAGCCATAATCCTTTCGTTAGTTCAGGCGCTGAGCCTGGTTATTGTTTCTGACACGATAGGTGTAGGCGAACTGCCGGATCAGGTCGAGCGTCTGCTCGCGGGGTTTTAACTGTTCGGGAGTAAAATGCTTCATAGGCAAATCCATTTTTATATGTCTCTACCTTAGAAACGCAACCACACCTTATTTTATTATATAGTTCTCAATATTTTTATTACCATTCAGGAAATCACGAGCCTTCATACGGTTCTTACCTGCCATCTGGAGCTCATCGATCTGCAGGAGGAAGTCGCCTGTGGTGATGTAGAGGATGCCTTTATAGACAACGATCATACCAGGACGCATACCTGGATTCTTCTCCGTCTTGGTGGTCTTGAAGATCTTCAGTACCACAGCCTTGCCGTCAGGGCCCATCAGGGTAGTCCAGGCACCAGGATAAGGACTCAGACCGCGGATGAAGTCGTAGATACGCTTCGAAGGACGGTTCCAGTCAATCTCGCAGACTTCCTTGAAGATCTTCGGTGCATCATAGAGACGCTTGAACTTTCCTTCCAACTCCTCCTGAGGGATGCTCTCAGGCTGACCGTCGGCGGCGATGATCTTATCGAGCGTCTCCAGACAGATCTCTGCACCAAGGTGCATCAGACCATCATAGACATACTCTACATTGGCCGTATCAGGGATATCGAAGGGTTTCTGAAGGATGACACGACCTGTATCGATGTCCTTATCGAGGAAGAAGGTAGTGACACCCGTCTGTTTCTCACCATTGATGACGGCCCAGTTGATGGGGGCAGCGCCACGATACTGTGGGAGCAGGGCGGCATGCACATTGAAGGTGCCATACTGAGGCATATCCCATACCACCTCGGGCAGCATACGGAAGGCCACCACCACCTGGAGATTGGCCTTGTAACTGCGCAGTTGCTCGACAAAGGCAGGATCCTTCATCTTCTCCGGCTGCAACACGGGCAGGTTATGCTCCAAGGCATATTTCTTCACTTCCGAAGGCTGCACCTCTGTCTGATGACGACCTACGGCCTTATCGGGCTGTGTAACCACCGCCACTACGTTATACTCGTTCTCAACCAGCGCCTTCAGCGTCTCCACCGCAAACTCCGGCGTTCCCATAAAAACGATTCGTAAATCCTTCTTCTCCATAATTTTTCACTTGTCACTTTTCACTTTTCACTTCTTAGTCTTCACTCATATCCGCCACCATCTTACGATACATCGTATAGATACGCTGGCGGGAGATATAGCCCTTCAAGCGATTCTCCTCATCAAACACAGGCAACCAGTTGGCACCTGTACGATCGAAAGCCCGCATCACGTCTGCCATGGGTGTAGCATCACTCAACTTGGCCTTTGGTTCAATCATGAGCTGGGAGGCCGTAAAGTGGTGATACAGTTCGATACGGAACAAGACATTACGGATCTTGGCGATATCGATCTCACCCAACAGCGTGCCGGCAGCATCGAGCACTGGCAACACAGAGGTATGACTACGACTGATCTTCTGAACGATCTGTCCTAACTCCATATCTGGTGCCACACCCAGGTAATCCTTCTCAATTACGGAGTCCAGGTTCATCAGGGTCAATGCCGCATGATCGGTATGATGGGTCAACAGTTTTCCCTGCTTTGCCAGACGAGAGCCATAGATGCTATGGGGCTCGAAGATGATAATCGTGAGATAGGCGCATACACTGACAATCATCAAGGGCATGAACATACTATACCCACCTGTCAGTTCCGCAATCAGGAAGATGCCCGTCAGGGGTGCATGCATCACGCCAGACATCACACCTGCCATGCCTAACAGGGCGAAGTTCTTCTCCGGCACATAGACGCCGATCTGGTTGATATTCCACAAACGGGAGAACAGAAATCCTGTAAAGCAACCAATAAACAATGAAGGCGCAAACGTACCACCACATCCGCCACCGCCATTAGTGGCTGAGGTGGCTACCACCTTCGTAAACAGCACCAAGGCGATATAGGGCAGCAGCATCGCCCCCTGACCTGAGAAGAGGGAGTTGTTCAGGATGCGGTTCCAGTCGGCCTCCGTCTGTCCGTTCAACAACAGGTTGATGCTGCTGTATCCCTCACCATAGAGGGCTGGGAAGAGGAAGATGAGCAGACTCAGCACCGTGCCGCCTATAGCCAGTTTGACGTATGGCTTATCCTTGAACTTAGCAAAGACATCCTCGCAGGCACCCATCATCCGGATGAAATAGAGCGACACCAAACCGCAGGATATACCCAACAGCACACAAGCAGGGATGCGCTCTACAGACCATACACTGTCGAGGTGGAAGGTAAAGAGGGCCGCATTACCACTGAAGATATAGGTGAAACAGGTAGCCGTAACGCATGATACCAGGATAGGCAACAGCGCCGACATGGTCATATCGATCATCAGCACCTCCAACGTAAACACCAGTCCTGCGATGGGCGCCTTGAAGATACCAGCGATAGCACCAGCAGCACCACAGCCCACCAGCGTCATCAGCATCTTACGATCCAGATGGAACAATTGTCCGAGGTTAGAGCCGATGGCAGAACCCGTCAGTACGATAGGCGCCTCAGCTCCCACTGATCCGCCAAAGCCGATGGTGATGGCAGAAGCAATGACTGAAGACCAGCAGTTGTGCGACTTCAGCCTCGACTTATTGGAAGAGATGGCATAGAGGATACGGGTGATGCCATGCGAGATATTATCCTTGACGACATGACGCACGAAGAGCGAAGTGAGATAGATACCCACCACAGGATAGACCAGATAGAGCCAGTTGGCATGCGTGCGATCGAACGAGCTCGTCAACAGCATCACAATCTGGTTGATGATCCAATGGAGGAAGAAGGCAGCCACAGCAGCAAAGAAACCCACGATCAGCGCGAGGATGATCATAAACATCTTCTCGCTGACATGCGCCACCCGCCAGTCATGCAGGCGTTGCAACATCGTTGGTTTTGTTGCTATACTATCCATTACTTCCTAATGATCGTTACTTCGCCGTTTTCTTTCAGTTTGATAATGCTCGACGGAGTATGGGGCTTATGCTCCTGACGACGACTCCAGCACACATAATCCACGGCCTCAATAATTCTGGGATCGATGTCACAGTAGTTCTGGGCAGCCGGTTCTCCACTGATATTCGCAGAGGTAGAGACGATGGCCTTCTGGAACCGGTAACAGAGTTCCTTCGAGAAAGGCTCGTTGGTAATGCGGATACCGATGCTACCATCCTCAGCAATCAGGTTGGGAGCCAGATTGATGGCACCATCAAGAATCAGTGTGGTAGGTTTCACGTCACCTTCTTTCAGGCTATCGATGAGCTGCCAAGCCACATCGGGCACCTGACGGAAGTAACGCTGCATACGGGCATCGCTGTCGACGAGGCAGATAAGGGCCTTCGAGTCGTCACGCTGCTTGATTTCATAGACGCGTCTCACCGCCTCGGCATTCGTAGCATCGCAACCGATGCCCCATACGGTATCCGTAGGATAGAGGATTACCCCACCCTTCCGCATGGTCTCGACAGCCTTTTTGATATCTTCTTCTCTTGTCATTGCGCTTTGCTAAATGATAAATGATAAATCAGAACTCTGAGGTAAAGTGGAACTTGATATGCTTGAAGTCCTCCTGTGCCATGGAAAGTACGTAGCCTGAATCGGCGAGGAACACATCACGTCCTTCCTTGTCCTTGGCCATATACTGATACTTGCGCTTCTTGAAGTTTTCAAGTTCTTGCGGATCGTCGCTCTCTATCCAACAAGCCTTGTAGAGATGCACAGGCTCCCAACGGCACTTGGCGTTGTACTCATTCTCCAGACGGTACTGGATGACCTCAAACTGCAACTGACCGACGGTGCCGATGATCTTACGGTTGTTGAACTGATTGACGAACAACTGAGCCACACCCTCATCCATCAGCTGGTCGATGCCCTTTTGCAACTGCTTGGCTTTCATGGGGTCATCGTTCTCGATATACTTGAACAACTCTGGCGAGAAAGAAGGCAGTCCGCGGAAATGCAACTGCTCACCTTCGGTGAGGGTGTCGCCAATCTTAAAGATACCATTGTCTGGCAGTCCGACGATATCACCGGGCCAGGCCTCGTCGATAGTACTCTTTCGCTGAGCCATGAACTGTGTGGGGCTCGAGAAGCGCAGACTCTTTCCCTGACGCACATGCAGATAGGGCTGGTTACGCTGGAACTTACCGCTGCACACCTTACAGAAGGCAATACAAGAACGGTGGTTGGGGTCGATATTGGCGGTAATCTTGAAGATAAAGCCCGTGAACTTGGGTTCTTCAGGATTCACATCACGCTCTTCAGCCTTCGTAGGACGGGGACTGGGAGCAATCTCCACGAAACAATTCAGCAGTTCCTGCACACCGAAGTTGTTAAGGGCAGAACCAAAGAACACAGGGGCCACCTCAGCAGAACGATAGGTCTCCACATCGAACTCCGGATAGACACCATCCACCAACTCGAGATCCTCGCGGAGCTTGGCGGCATTCTCCTCGCCTACCCGCTGGTCGAGTTCCTCACTGTTGATATCCACCTCCACCTTGTCCGTCACACGCTGTTTGTCTGGGGTGAAGAGATCAAGCTTCTGTTCGTAGATATTATACACGCCCTTGAACTTAGCGCCTTGATTGATAGGCCAAGACAGCGGACGTACCTTGATCTCCAGTTCCTGCTCCAGTTCATCAAGCAGATCAAAGGGATCACGACCCTCACGGTCCATCTTATTGATGAAAATGATTACTGGCGTCTTACGCATTCGGCAGACTGTCATCAGTTTACGTGTCTGCGTCTCAACACCTTTGGCGCCATCCACCACGATGATAGCCGAATCCACAGCTGTCAGCGTACGGAAAGTATCCTCAGCAAAGTCCTGGTGACCTGGGGTATCCAGAATGTTCACCTTATACTCTACGTCAGAGCCCTCTGGGGTATAGTCGAACTCCATCACAGAGGTCGACACAGAGATACCACGCTGCTTCTCGATATCCATCCAGTCGGATGTGGCGGTCTTCTTGATCTTATTGTTCTTGACGGCGCCTGCTACCTGTATCTGTCCACCAAACAGCAGGAATTTCTCCGTCAGCGTTGTCTTTCCCGCATCAGGATGCGAGATAATCGCAAATGTTCTTCTTCTTTCTATTTCTTCACGCATAATTTTCTTTTATTGGTGTTCAGGCGAGCAAGCTCGGAACTTGATTCATTTTTCACTTTTCACTTTTCATTATTCACTTAGAAGTTTGCCCACGCAAACTTCGAGACTTTCTTCCCAGTAGGGGATTTCGAGGTTGTAAGTCTGCTTAATCTTCGTCTTGTCGAGGACGGAGTAGTGCGGACGATGGGCTGGTGTGGGATACTCTGCCGTATGGAGCGGACGCACATGACAAGTCTCGATACCAGCGATACGATGGATGGCCTTTGTGAAGTCGTACCATGAGATCACGCCCTCGTTCGAGAAGTGATAGATACCAGGCACGATACCCTGATTGATAGCCGCAAAGATGGCCACAGCCAGATCTCTCGCGTAGGTCGGTGTGCCTATCTGATCAAAGATCACGCCCAATTCCGGCTTCTCCTTACCCAAGCGGATCATCGTCTTCACGAAGTTATTGCCGAAGGTGCTGTAGAGCCAAGCCGTGCGGATGATCATCGTCTGCTGACAGGCCTTCTGGGCTGCTTGCTCGCCCTCAAGTTTCGTAGAGCCATAGACGCTATTGGGACAAGTGGGCTCATCCTCCTTATAGGGCGTATGGTTCGTGCCATCAAACACATAGTCTGTCGAGATCTGGATCATCCAACCACCACGCTTCTCCACAGCAGCAGCGAGATAGCCTGGGGCGATGGTGTTCAGCTTACGACAGAGTTCCTGGTTCTCCTCTGCCTTGTCCACAGCAGTATAGGCCGCACAATTCACGATGCCATCAATCGCGTTATCCTCAACGAATTGGTTGATAGCAGCCTCGTCTGTGATATCGAGCTCTGCCACATCTGTATTAAAATAGGTATGCTGGGGATTCTGTTTCTCCAGCAACTGCATCTCGTTTCCCAACTGGCCATTACAGCCCGTAATCAGTATCTTCATGCGCTACGCTAAATGATAAATGATGAATGATAAATTATTCGAACTTCAATCCTTCTTCCTTATCTTTCTTGTAATAATCGCTCAGCATACCGATGAAGGTTGAGATCTCCTTGACAGCGTGGGCGGTCTCTGGCGATACCTGCTTCTGCTGGAGGCGCAACAGCATCACACCATAGAGCGAGTTGAAACAGGTCTCTATCTCATTCTCCTCCTTATTGGCCCCACGGTTGCGAAGCTCCACAATAAACGGCAGCACCTTATAATACGCCGTATTGTAGAAGGGGAATTTCGGACTCTGCAGGAGCTGATCGTGCAACTCGATGAGCATCTGAAGCGTCACCTTGTTAATCTGCAGATGCCCCTTCTCGCGACAACCCTCCTGGTTCATCATACGGATAAGGTTACCAAACCAGTCGATCTCCTCTTCTTTCTGCTCGTCATCATAATCGAAACGCTCCACATACTCTCTCTTGATGCGGGTCAGCGAACAATCGAAGGCCCGTATCGTATCCTCTATCTGCCACATATACAGCAGATATTCGGCAATGTTCATCTTTCTTAATTCCTGTGCTACAAACACCTTTTTACCCTTTATTATTTTACTTTGATGTTTCACATCGAGCTCGCTCACGTTCGACATAGCTTAAGCAAGCTTAGCTCTGTTCTCACTTAATCGCGACCTTAGAAGAATCTCAGCAGATTCGTTGTTGTACCCAGAAGCATAATCACACTTCCGATGATCACAGCCACACCGATAACCTTGTTGATAATCGTGATGCCATTCGTGTCGAACTTCGTGCGGATCTGATCCACCAACCACGTCAGGCCCCACCACCAGAGCAGCGCACCACCTACGATACTGGCAAAGCCTACCAGCATCTCAAACGGATGACTCGGCAGCACGAAGGCAAACTGGGCATACATGGCGAGGAAGAGGAAAACAATCAAGGGGTTAGAGAAGGTAACGAGGAAGGCTGTCCAAGTGTTATACCAGAGCGAACCTTTCTGCTGACCAGACTGATGCATGTTCTTCGTGGGATCCGTACGGAACGTGTAGAATCCGAAGCAGAGCAGCATCACACTACCAGCTATCTGGAGGTAGAAGCGGTTCTGGTCGTCAGTGATAAAGTCCATCACAAACGACATACCGAAGCCCGCAAAACCAGCGTAGATAATATCACTAATGGCGGCCCCTACGCCTGTGGCCATACCGAACCAGCGACCTTTGTTCAGCGTACGCTGCACGCAAAGGATGCCGACTGGTCCCATCGGAGCACTTGCTATCACTCCGATAATCATCCCCTTGAAGATGAAATCCAATATATTGATTGGTATATGAATTGGCATAACGACTGCAAAGATAGGTATTATTTTTGAATCAAGCAAGAAAAAAGGTTAATTTCCGTAAAAAAAGGACGAAGTAAGGAAGTTTTTTAGTAACTTTGTCGCTCGGAAATATCAACTTAGTCAACAATTAAATAACTATATGATTATGGAACAGCAAAATGCAAACATGAAGCCGTATGTGATCGGCTTGGATCTGGGAGGAACGAACTCTGTATTCGGTATTGTCGATGCACGTGGTGAAATCAAGGCTACAACGGCTATCAAGACAGGTGGCTACGAGAAAGTGGAGGACTACGTCAAGGCTTCTGTAGAAGCCCTGCAGCCCATCATCGAGCAAGTTGGTGGCATCGAGAAGATCAAAGCGATGGGTATCGGCGCGCCCAATGGCAATTATTATAATGGTACAATCGAGTTTGCCCCCAATCTGCCTTGGGCTCACGACGGAGTAGTACCCTTGGCCAAGTTGTTCAGCGATGCCCTTGGTATCCCTGTGGCTCTGACCAACGACGCCAATGCTGCAGCTATCGGTGAGATGGTGTATGGTGTGGCTCGTGGTATGAAGAACTTCATCGTCATTACGCTTGGTACAGGTGTTGGCTCTGGCATCGTGGTCAATGGTCAGTTGCTCTATGGACACGACGGCTTTGCTGGTGAACTGGGTCATGTGATTATGGTTCGTGGCGAGGAAGGTCGTAAGTGCGGATGCGGACGAACAGGTTGCTTGGAGTGCTATTGCTCTGCTACTGGTGTGGCCCGTACAGCTCGTGAGTTACTGACAAAGACAGACCGTCCTTCATTGTTGCGCGAGATGGATCCAGAGAAGATCACTTCACTCGACGTTTCCATCGCCGCTGGCAAGGGCGACGAGCTGGCAAAGGAGATCTATGAGTTTACGGGTCATATGCTGGGTGAGGCTTGTGCAGACTTCGCAGCCTTCTCTTCACCAGAGGCTTTCATCTTCTTCGGAGGTATGGTGAAGGCTGGTGAACTGATCATGAAGCCTATCCGTGAGGCCTACGATGAGCATGTGCTGAAGATCTTCAAGGGCAAGGCCAAGTTCCTCGTCAGCGGACTCGACGGTGCTTCTGCAGCAGTCCTCGGAGCTTCTGCCATCGGATGGGAAGTGTAAGTTTCGCCTATATAATAATAAGGTGTAATCTGACAATTCGACAGTAAAACAGCTCTTTTTCTATCAAATAATAAAAAAAATCGGGAAAAAGCTTGCAGGAAAGAAGAAATATGTCTATCTTTGCACCCGAATCAAACAAAAACGTATATTATATGAAGTGTATGTATAACATTTGGTGGTGGCGCTCTCGAGATTAAACAGTCGCGAGGCACATGGCCGTATGTTATCATCTGAGATAGAGAAGGCTCGTCGCGACTGCGGCGAGTCTTTTTTAGTTGAAATGGGAAAAAAGATAAAAGATATATAGATATGGAGAATTATTTTGTAGACGAAAGAGGTTTTTACGGAGAGTTCGGAGGTGCTTACGTGCCTGAGATTCTCTACAAGTGCGTACACGACTTGCAGGATGCCTATCTGCCGATCATCGAGAGTGCAGAGTTCAAGGCAGAGTATCATGCATGGCTGAAAGACTATGTAGGTCGTCCGTCACCTCTCTATTTCGCTAAGCGTATGAGTGAGAAGTATGGTTGCCAGCTCTACCTGAAGCGTGAGGATCTGAACCATACGGGTGCCCATAAGATCAACAACACCATCGGACAGATCCTGCTGGCGAAGAAGATGGGCAAGACGCGTATCATCGCTGAGACGGGAGCCGGACAGCATGGTGTAGCCACCGCCACGGTGTGTGCCCTGATGAACATGAAATGCGAGGTGTTTATGGGAGCAACCGATGTAGAGCGCCAGCATACCAACGTGGAGCGTATGAAGATGCTGGGGGCTGAGGTGCATCCCGTCCGCACCGGAAACATGACACTCAGCGACGCCTGTAGTGAGGCTATCCGCGACTGGTGCTGTCATCCTGCTGACACTTTCTATATCGTAGGTTCTACGATGGGACCTCACCCCTACCCTGACCTCGTAGCCCGTATGCAGAGCGTCATCTCAGAAGAGATCAAATGGCAACTCGAAGAGAAGATCGGGCGCGACTATCCTGACTACCTCATCGCCTGCATCGGTGGCGGTTCTAATGCAGCAGGAACCATCTATCACTATGTGAACGACGAGCGTGTGAAGATCGTACTGGCCGAGGCTGGTGGACATGGTTGGGAAACGGATTATACCGCTGCCACCATTCACAAGGGTTCGACGGGTATCCTGCATGGTGCTAAGATGCTGGTGATGCAAAACGAGGACGGACAGATACAGGAGGCCTTCACCATCTCTGCTGGTCTCGACTATCCAGGTGTTGGTCCTATGCATTGTAATATGGCGAAGAAAGGTCGTACAGAAGTGTTGAGCATCAACGACGACGAGGCCATCTATGGAGGCTATGAACTCACCCGTATGGAGGGCATCATCCCCGCTATTGAGTCAGCCCATGCCATTGCTGCCTTATCGAAGCTGAGCTTTAAGAAAGACGATGTAGTAGTGCTCACCGTTAGCGGACGTGGCGATAAGGATGTGGAGACCTATCTCAAGAACAAACAAATGGCAAAGGAATATGGAAACTTTTAAATATACGACAAGCAGCAAGACAATCCTCGCGGATCTCTACACCCCGGTAGGTGTGTATATGCGACTTCGTGATATCTACCCACAGAGTGCGCTGATGGAGAGCTCTGACTATCATGAGAAGGACAACTCCCGTTCGTTTATCGGTATCAATCCGATGGCCAGCGTCGCCATCGGACATGGGATTGCAACCATCACCTTCCCTGATGGAAGCGTAGAGCAACATGAGGTAAACAAAGACTATCGTTCAGACAAAGCCATCCACGCCCTGATCGATCGTATCCAGGTCGAGGGCGACGATGCTAAAGTATGTGGATTGTTTGGCTATACGAGCTTTAATGCAGTACGCTATTTCGAGGATATCAACGTGAAAGACGAGACGCAGGAGAAGAACGATGCCCCAGACCTGCTGTATATATTATATAAGGTGGTGATTGTGTTCGACCACTTTAACAATACCCTGAAAGTGGTGAGTTTGCGGGATGACGCCCTAAATAATAAAGGAGAAATGAAAAATGATAATGACTCCTCCGAAATCGATGCCATCCTCAGGGCGATGAACAAGGCCAATGTGAAAGCCTACGACTTCCACCCTGTAGGTGATGTACGCTCAACGTTGACAGACGATGAACACCGCGAGAATATCCGTAAGGGTATCAAGCATTGTCTCAGAGGCGATGTGTTCCAGATTGTACTCTCTCGTCGCTTCATCCAGAAGTACGAGGGCGACGACTTCAAACTCTATCGTGCCCTGCGCTCGATCAATCCATCGCCTTATCTGTTCTATTTCGACTTCGGTGGGTTCCGCATCTTCGGATCAAGTCCTGAGACGCATTGCAGGATTGAGGGCAAGAAGGCTTATATCGACCCTATCGCTGGAACCACCAAACGTACGGGGGATGCCGAGGCAGATCGCCAAGGAGCAGAGTATCTGCGTAATGACCCCAAAGAGAATGCCGAGCATGTGATGCTGGTGGATCTTGCCCGCAACGACCTCTCCAGAAATTGTCATGGGGTGAAGGTTGATTTCTACAAAGACCTGCAATACTACTCTCACGTCATCCATCTGGTAAGTCGCGTCAGTGGCGAACTCGATGAGGGCGCTGATCCCATCAAGGCCTTTATCGACACCTTCCCTGCTGGTACACTGAGTGGAGCCCCCAAGGTGCGCGCCATGCAACTCATCTCAGAATACGAACCCCACAACCGTGGTGCCTACGGAGGTTGCATCGGTTATATCGGATTAGACGGTTCGTTGAATCAAGCCATCACCATCCGTACGTTTGTATCACGTAATGGTGAGTTATGGTTCCAGGCAGGAGGTGGCATCGTGGCCAAAAGCGATGTAGAGTACGAACTACAGGAAGTGAATAACAAATTAGGAGCCTTGCGCAAGGCGATTCTAAAAGCTGAAACATTATGAAGATCGTTATTATAGACAACTACGACTCGTTTACCTATAATCTGAGTCATCTGGTGAAAGAGTTGGGAGCCGAGGTCACTGTGCTTCGCAACGACCAGTTCCAACTCTCTGATCTCGAACCCTATAGCAAGATCATCCTCTCGCCTGGCCCTGGCATTCCCTCTGAGGCAGGTTTGTTGCTCGACGTCATCAAAACCTATGCTGGTAAGAAACCCATCTTAGGTGTTTGCTTGGGACATCAGGCCATCGGTGAAGCATTCGGTGGTAAACTGGAGAACCTCTCTGAAGTGTTCCATGGGGTGGCTACACCCTGTCACATCATCAGCGACGATCCTATCTTCAGCGGTATCGATCGCGATATCACCATCGGTCGCTACCACTCGTGGGTGGTATCGAAAGAGAATTTCCCAGAGTGCCTGGAGGTAACAGCTGAGAGCGACGAAGGTCAGATCATGGCCCTGCGCCACAAGACCCTCAATATCCGAGGCATCCAGTTCCACCCCGAAAGTGTGCTCACCCCCGACGGCAAGAAGATGCTACAAAACTGGATGTTCCTTTAATTGAAGTTTGAAAATTGAAAAATGAAATAATATGGCACAGACAATGAAAGACATCCTGAACAGGATGCTAAACCACGAGGAACTATCCCGTGAAGAAATGAAGAATATTCTGATTGGTATCACCCAGAGTGAATATCCAACAGAACAGATTACGGCTCTGCTGACAGCCCTCCAGATGCGAGGCGTCACCGTAGACGAGTTGTTAGGTTTCCGCGATGGTATTCTGGAAACAGGCGTACCTGCTATCCTCAATGCCGATCGTTACATCGATGTGGTTGGTACAGGTGGCGATCGTAAGAACACTTTCAACATCTCTACCACCAGCTGCTTCGTCATTGCTGGTGCTGGCTATAAGGTGGCTAAGCACGGCAACTATGCAGCCACCTCTGTCTCTGGTGCTTCAAACGTGATTGCCCATCATGGCATTAAGTTTACGGATGATATCGATCGTCTGAATCGCTCACTCAACGAGGCTGGCATTGTCTATCTCCACGCCCAACTCTTTGCTAAGGCCATGAAGTTTGTGGGACCAATCCGTAAAGCCTTGCAATTCCCCACGATCTTCAATCTCTTAGGCCCCCTGGTCAATCCCTCTCAGCCCCAATGTCAACTCCTGGGTGTTGCCAATCTCGACCAGATGCGCCTCTACCATCAGGTGTATCAGAAGATCGGCATCGACTATGGTATCGTGAACTCCATCGACGGCTACGACGAGATCTCACTGACAGGCGACTTTAAGGTAACCACCAAGAACTACGAGCGTATCTTCAAGCCACAGGATCTGGGCTTCGAGATTGCCAAACCTGAGGAACTTGTTGGTGGCGCTACCGAGGAAGAAGCTGCGCAGATTTTCGACAGCGTACTCGAGAATCGTGCCCTACCCGCCCAGAAGAATATTGTGTTGGCTAATGCAGCCTTCGGTATCCAGGTACTCGAGAAGGGTGAGAAGAGCATCGAAGAGTGCATCGCCATTGCCCGCGAGAGTATTGACAGCGGCTCTGCCCTCAGAACCTTCAAGAAATTCGTAGAACTCAACTCATAAGTGATTACTTTAAACTTCAAATTTACACTTCTATGGCAGATATATTAGAGAAAATCATCGCCCACAAACGGGTAGAGGTAGAACATCTGAAGATGGGTCTCCCACAGGAGAAACTTGAGGAGAAAGTAAAGGAGTATGCACGCTCCATTATCCCATCCATGTCTCAGGAGCTGCTCCTTTCAGAAACAGGTATCATTGCAGAGTTCAAACGGAAATCGCCTTCAAAGGGCTGGATCAATAAAAATGCCAGTGAGCGGGTCGTCCCCATCAACTACCAATATAATGGTGCTACGGCCCTCAGCATATTAACTGACAGCTATTTCTTTGGCGGTAGCAACAACTACCTCATTACTGCCCGACGGAAAGGTGTTACGTTGCCCATCCTCTATAAGAACTTCATCATCGACGAATACCAAATCTATCAGGCCCGTCTCTATGGAGCCTCAGCCATCCTGCTGATAGCAGCTTGTCTGACGTTAGACGAATGTCGCCACCTGATTGAAAAGGCTCACGAGCTGAAGATGGAGGTACTTCTGGAGATGCACTCTGCCGAAGAAATGAGCTACGCAGAACTGGGTCCTGATATGTGTGGCATTAACAACCGCCACCTGGGTACGTTCAAGACCGATGTCAAGACCTCTTTCGAGTTGGCAGGAATGCTACCTCCCCAGATCGTAAGAGTCAGTGAGAGCGGCATCAGCGATCCTGCAACAGTCAAACAGCTTCGTGATATCGGTTTCCGTGGATTCCTCATCGGTGAGACTTTCATGAAGGAGCCAGATCCAGGTCTGGCCCTCTCTAACTTCATCACTCAACTAAAGGCGCTCGGTTAAATGAAGATCAAGGTGTGTGGCATGCGGGAGACGGAGAACATCCGTGAAGTCGCTGCATTAGGCATCGACATGATGGGGTTTATCTTCTGGCCGAAGTCTAAGCGCTACGTATCAGAAAAGCCTGCTTATCTGCCTGCCAACTGCAAACGCGTGGGCGTCTTCGTCGATGCCAGTATGGAGGACATCCAACAGCACATCCAGGACTATCAGCTCGATATCATCCAACTTCATGGCCACGAGAGCCCTAATAGTATAAGGGAATTGAGCGGGGTAGGCATCATCAAAGCCTTCAACATCGCTACAGCAGAGGATTTAGACCAAACAAAACCCTACGCAGGAATCGTAGACTACTTCCTCTTCGATACGAAAGGAAAGCTGGTGGGTGGTAATGGTGAACAGTTCGACTGGAGCATCCTCGAAGCCTACGATGGAGAGACACCTTTTCTCCTCAGTGGCGGCATCGGGCCTGATGATGCCGAACGTATCAAGGTCTTCCACCATGAGCGTTGCATCGGCATTGACCTCAACTCCCGCTTTGAGCTCGCCCCTGCCCTCAAAGACGTAACCGCATTAAAAGAATTCATTAAAAAGATTAAGATATGAACAAGATTAACGCTCTTTTCGCAAATAGTAAGGACCAGAAACTCCTGTCATTATACTTCTGTGCAGGTTGTCCGACACTCGAAGGCACAGCCGATGTCATCCTCACGATGCAGCGCCGAGGCATCGCCATGATCGAAGTAGGTATTCCCTTCAGCGATCCTCTGGCCGATGGTCCTGTCATCCAGAGTGCTGCCACACAGGCCCTGAAGAATGGTATGAACCTCAAGACCCTCTTCGCCCAACTGAAAGCCATCAAGGACCAAGTACAGATACCCTTGGTACTCATGGGCTATCTCAACCCCATCCTCCACTATGGCATCGAGGAATTCTGCAAAAGCTGTGTAGAGAGTGGTGTCAGTGGTGCTATTATCCCCGACCTACCCTTCAAGGACTACCAGGATATCGTCAAACCTATCGCTGACAAGTACGACCTGCGTATCATCATGCTCATCACTCCAGAGACCTCTGAGGAGCGCATCCGTTTTATTGACGACAATACCGATGGTTTCATCTATATGGTCAGCTCGGCTGCCATCACTGGAGCCCAGAAGTCATTTGATGATGCGAAGCAGGAGTATTTCCGTCGCATCAATGCAATGAACCTACGTAATCCCCGCATGATTGGCTTCGGTATCAGTAACAAACAAACCCTCGAAGCCGCCCAGAGCAATGCTGCTGGTGCCATCATCGGTTCGAAGTTCGTGACCCTACTCAATGAGAGCAAGAATGCCGATGAAGCCCTCGACAAACTCTTCGATGCCCTGAAAAGATAACGTTTACGTAGATTTTTTAGTCAACGGATAGTCCGTAGTTCGCGATTTTGTTGTATATTTGCACCTGAATCGTGAACTACGGACTAAAATTAATGACTAAATAAAGAATATGAAGAGATTTTTTCAAATCGTGATGCTCTGTATGCTGACACCACTGTTAGCAACAGCTCAGCAGTGGGACGAGGCTCAGTACCGTCAGATCGAACAGAGTATCCGCGTACCTCAGTTTGCGGACAAGACGTACCCAATTACCAAGTACGGGGCAAAGCCTGCCAACACAGCTGCCCAAAACCAGAAAGCCATCCAGAAGACTATCGACCTCTGCTCGAAGAAGGGCGGCGGATGTGTGGTGGTTCCTGCTGGTGAGAAGTTCCTCACTGGTGCCATCACCTTGAAAGATGGTGTAAACCTGCATGTAGAAGAGGGCGCCGTACTCGAATTTGCTTTCGAGCCAGAACTCTACCCCATTGTTGAGACCTCATGGGAGGGACTGGAGTGCTTCAACCTCTCACCTTGCGTCTATGCCTTCAAGGCTAAGGATATCGCCATCACAGGTAAGGGCACCATCGACGGAGGTGGTACCAACGAAACCTGGTGGCCTTGGAATGGTAATCCCCGTTTCGGATGGAAGGAAGGTATGATCAGTCAGCGCCTGGGTTCCAGAGCCCGACTTCTGCAGAACGGTGAGGACGGCATACCTATGTATAATGAAAAAGGCGAGCGTTCACCCGAACGTGTATTTGGCCCCAAGGACGGTCTGCGCCCCCAGCTGGTCAGCTTCAATAAGTGCGAGGGCATCCTGTTAGAAGATATCACCCTGCTGCGTTCACCCTTCTGGGTGATCCATCCCCTCCACTCTACCGATATCACCGTACGCCGTGTAAAGATGATCAACGACGGACCTAATGGCGACGGATGCGATCCCGAGTGCTGCGACCGCGTGCTCATCGAGGACTGTTTCTTCAACACGGGCGACGACTGTATCGCCATTAAGAGCGGACGCAATCGCGATGGTCGTGAGCGCAACATGCCTTCTAAGAATATCATCATCCGAAATTGTGAGATGAAGAACGGACATGGTGGTGTGGTGGTAGGCTCCGAGATCTCTGGCGGTTGTCAGAATGTGTATGCCCACGATTGTGTGATGGACTCTCCTGAACTGGAGCGCGTACTCCGTATCAAGACCAACTCATGCCGTGGTGGCATCATCGAGAATATCAACATGCGCAACATCAAGGTAGGCGTCTGCAAGGAGTCTGTCTTGAAGATCAACCTCGACTATGAGCACAACGAGATTTGCTGTCGTGGCAACTACCCCACCGTTCGTAACATCTATATGGAGAATGTCACCAGCGAGAAGTCACAGTATGGTGTGCAGATCATCGGTCTTGAAGAAGACACCTACGTTTACGATGTGCTGGTTCGCAACTGCCATTTCAATGGCGTGAAGGATGGAAACTTCTCGAGTGGTAAGACACGTAACGTGAAGTTCGACAACCTCTTCATCAATGGTAGTCTCTCATTGTTGAAAGCTCCTTACGAGCACTATTCGGAGTGGCTCACCTATTCTGAGATGAAGCGCACCCCGAAGTCCTATCTCCTCGACTTTGCCAAGCAGCCCCGCTGGAGCTATGTCATGGGTATCGAACTCGAGTCGATGCTCGATACCTATTTAAAATATGGTGGCGACGACATCCGCCAGTACTGTCAGGAATATACCGATACGATGATCAACGAAAAAGGTGATATCCGTACCTACGACATCAAGGACTACAACCTCGACCAGATCCGCACGGGTCATTTCGTAGCCCGCATGTATCAGCTCTATCCTGAGAAGAAGAACCTGCTGGCCATCCAGACGCTCATGAAACAGCTGAAGGATCAGCCCCGCACCGATCAGGATCGTGTATTCTGGCATAAGGCCATTTACAGCTACCAGGTGTGGCTCGATGGCATCTTTATGGGTCTGCCCTTCTACACTATGACAGCCCGCGATCTACTCAAAGCAAAGGACGCCAAGAAAATCTACGACGATGCTGTCGACCAGATCAGTGTGACCTACCAGCGCACCTTCGACCCCAAGACGGGCTTGAACCGCCATGCCTGGGACGAAACCAAGGAGATGTTCTGGGCTGATAAAGAGACTGGACAGACACAGCATTGCTGGGGTCGCGCCCAGGGCTGGTACTCCATGGCCCTCATCGAACTGCTCGATGCTCTGCCCGAGGATTACGCTCGTCGCCAGGAAGTCATCGACTTGCTGCAGAAGGATCTCGACGCCATCATCAAGTGGCAGGACAAGGAGAGTGGCGTGTGGTATCAGGTGATGGACGAGCCCGGTCGCGAGGGCAACTACCTCGAATCCACCTGCTCCTCCATGTTTGCCTATGTACTGCTCAAGGCCTATAACAAGGGCTACCTTGGCACCCAGTATCGCGATGCAGGTATCAAGTCCTATCAGGGTATTATCAAGAATTTCATCCGTGTCAATGAAGACGAGACCATCTCGCTCACCCGCTGTTGCGAGGTGGCAGGACTGGGGCCGGGTGTCAGTGCCAAGGTGCTGAAGGCGGCGCCCAATGTCATGGAGAACAAACGGCGCGACGGATCCTTCGAGTATTACATCTCCGAACCCATCCGCGACAACGATGCCAAGGGCGTAGGGCCGTTCATCTGGGCCTCGCTCGAAATGGAGAAACTTGGATATACAGTAAGCAACGTGACGGCCTCTATCGACCGTCACGCTGTTGTTAAACGCAACCACCCCATCCTCGCTGCCCGTACGATGGCTGATGTTGCCGATGCCTCGCTCACCTCGTTCTCTGTGGGCAATGGTCACTTTGCTACGACTGTCGATGTGACGGGACTGCAGAGCTACCCTTTTGAGTACGGGGCAGGTGTGCCCCTGAACGCCATGTCCGACTGGGGCTGGCACAAGTTCGAAAACACCAACAACCTCTTGCCGTCGGAAAGCGAGAAGTCATTTGATTTCGGACACGGGCACCCTGAGGTTTATGCTGTAGAGTTTAAGAAACCCGAGGATGGTCGCCACAAAGAGGCTACAGAGTATTTCCGTGTCAATCCCCATCGTCTTAACCTCGGTACTATCGGCCTCGATCTCAAGGATGCCGCTGGCCGTCAGATTCCCCTGAATGCCCTCACCGACATCCGTCAGGAACAGAAAATCTTCGATGGCGAGATAGAATCCACCTTCAAAGCCGATGGTCAGCTGGTAGAGGTCACCACAGGCGTTCACCCCACTAAGGATGCCCTCTACGCCCGCATCAAGTCCAACTTGCTGAAGGACCAGCGCGCTACGATTGCCCTACGCTTCTCCTACCCCACTGGGAAACATGCCGATGATGCCAACGACTGGACCAAGCCCGAGCGTCACACCTCAAAGCTCATCGCCAGCGATGACCACTCTGCCCTCATCGAGCGCACCCTCGACTCTACCCAGTATTACGTCCTCCTGCAATGGGAAGGCCAAGCCACCCTTCAGGAGTGCGATCGCCACCACTTCGAACTCTCCACAACAGACGAAATAATTACCATCGCCGCAGAGTATTCAAACCTGATGCCCGCAACCGCAGGCATCAGGTTTGAATACGACCAGTACCACAAGCAAACCCAGCGCCATTGGAACTACTGGTGGATCGACGGACCTATCGTCGACTTCTCCCAGTGTACCGATCCCCGTGCCAAGGAGTTGGAGCGTCGCGTGGTGCTCTCGCAATACCTCACCAAGATTAATTGCGCCAACAATATGCCTCCTCAGGAGTCTGGTCTCACCTATAACACCTGGTTCGGACGCCCCCATCTGGAGATGACGTGGTGGCATGCCGTCGACTTTGCCCTGTGGAATCAACCTGAGGTTGTGGCACAGATGCTCAAGTGGTATAACCAAGTGGCCTATCCCGTAGCCCGTCAGATAGCCCAGCGCCAAGGCTTCAAAGGTGTGCGCTGGATGAAGATGACCGACCCCTGGGCTGGTGAGGCACCCTCTAATACAGGTTCCTTCCTCATCTGGCAACAGCCCCATTACATCTACCTCGCTGAGGAGATGTATCGTGCCCGTCCCTCTGCCGAGACACTCAAGGAATATGGCGAGCAGGTGGAAGCCACAGCCGAGTTCATGGCCGATTTCGTCACTTTCGATCCAGCCACAGGCCGCTATCAACTGCGTGGCGCCACGGCCATGCAGGAGAGCATCACCAAGGACATCGCCTACAACCAGCCCTTCGAGCTTGCCTACTGGCAATACGGTCTCACAGTGGCCCAGAAGTGGCGCGAGCGCCAGGGCAAGCCCCGCATCGCCCTTTGGGATGACATCATCAATAAGCTCTCGCCTCTTCCCGAATCCAACGGCATCTATACTGCTGGATCCTCCATGATGACGGATTCTGCAGAAGCCTTCGATCCTTTCGATGCCACAGGCAAGCCTGCCCAAACTTTTGCTGACAAATGTCGCAACGATCATCCCGCCGTACTTGGTGCCTGTGGCCTCCTACCTTACATAGGTGGACTATACGATATGTCGAAGATGAAGACCACACTCCAGTGGGTGATGCAGCATTGGAACTGGGCTACCACCTGGGGCTGGGACTATGGCATGATTGCCATGACAGCCGCCCGTCTGGGCGACCCCGAAACCGCCCTGAAAGCCCTGCTCATCGACACGCAGAAGAATACCTACCTCATCAACGGGCACAACTTCCAGACGCCCGATCGACTGCGTATCTATCTGCCAGGCAATGGTGCCCTACTCACCACCATCGCCATGATGTGTGCAGGTTGGGATGGCTGTACCAATCCCCATAACCCAGGCTTCCCCAACGACGGCACATGGAACGTCCGCTGGGAGGGATTACAGCGTATGCAGTAAATTCTGTGTAAAAAACAGCAAAAAAGAATTATTATTCTTTGTAATGCGCTCAACTTTTCGTATCTTTGCACCCTCAAAAGTCATATTACGATTTTATTATCAACATTTATATCACAATGAAAAAAGTATTAATGTGCGTGCTGGCTGCCAGTCTGTCAATCTCGGCAATGGCACAGGAGAATTTCGAGGTAGGTAAACCTAACAACGACAACTACCGCTACCTCGATGAGTACAAAGCTCTCAAAGAGTACATCGACTATTCAAAGTACCCCAATTTCAAACTCGGCGCTGGTACAACTGTTCCCGACTATCTCAACAAGTCGGAGATTAGAAACATGCACAACAAGAACTTCACCGAGACTGTTGCGGGCAACGCTATGAAAATGGGCAGTATCGTAAATGGCAACGGCGACATGAACTTCGAGACTGTGAAGAAATACGTGCAGACTGCCACCGAGGCAGGACTTAACGTTTATGGTCACACGCTCGCCTGGCACTCTCAGCAACCCAAAGCTTGGTTGCTCAAACTCATCGGCGATAAGCCCGATCCCAATAGCGAAGAGACTTATACTACAGTAGCCAGCAAGGACTTCACCAAAAATCAGAGCGTGGGCTGGACATCGGATAAGACTACTTATGGTTACTCCATCAGCTTTGATGCTACTAACGGTATGAATGTTCACACAACAAAGAAGTGTGAGAATTCATGGGATGTACAGTTTCAGGCTATGACCGATATTATGCTCCAGACAGGCAAGACCTATAAGATGACTATCACCCTAAAGGGCTCAGCAGATGGTAATCTCCACAGCAAACTTGGTGACTTCTCATATACACCGGAAACGGCTCTTGACATACCATTCACTACAGAATGGAAGGATGTTGAGGTTGAGTACAAGCCTGTCATGGATAACAACTTCCTGCTACTCCAGTGCGGAGACTTCGTGGGCGATATCTACATCAAGTCCATCAAGTTCGAGGGCTATCAGGGAAAGATGATTCCTCAGACCAAGCAAGAGATGTACGATGCGCTCGTTGGCGCAATGGATCAATGGATCAAGGGTATGATGGAAGCCTGCGACGGAAAAGTGAAAGGCTGGGATCTCGTCAATGAGGCTATCGGTGGCGGTGGCGACGATGGCGAAGGCAACTACGTACTGCAGCACTCCGAAGCTTACAACCCCAGCGGTAATCCCGATGCCACATGGGATGTTGGCGGCGACAATTTCTACTGGCAGGACTATCTGGGCGACCTCAACTACATTCGTGAGGCTTGCCGTCTGGCTCGTAAATACGGCCCGAGCGATGTGAAGCTCTTCATCAACGACTATAACCTCGAAGGCGTTTGGGATATCACCACCAAAGATGGTATCAGTGCCAGCAAGAAGGTGTGGTCTATGGTCAACTGGATTAAGAAATGGGAGGCCGACGGCGTCACTAAGATCGATGGTATCGGCACACAGATGCACATTTCATATTACGAGAACACCACCTCGCAGAACAATCTGAAGAAAGCTATTACCGGTATGTTCCAAGTGATGGCCAAGTCGGGCAAGTTGGTTCGCGTCAGCGAGATGGATATGGGTTACGTTCCCAATGGTCAGAACCAAGGTGTTGCTGCTTCTAAACTTACTGAGGAACAGCATAAGAAGATGGCTGAGTTCTACGAGTGGATTTTCAGTGAGTACTTCCGCATTGTTCCCGCCGCCCAGCAGTGGGGTATCTGCCAGTGGTGTCCTACCGATGCACCTGCCAATAGCGGTTGGCGTGCTAACGAGCCCGTAGGCATCTGGGATCTCGACCTCTACCGCAAACACGTTTATGCCGGATTCGTTCGTGGACTGAACGGCGGTGAGCCTGCATCCGCAACTGGCATCAACAAGATTGAGACCGACAAGCCCATCGACCCCTCAAAGGGCATCTACAACCTCAACGGCATCCGTATGTCAGCCACCTCACTCGATGAGCTCCCTGCTGGCCTCTACATCGTTGATGGCAAGAAGGTTGTCATTAAATAAATATGGAATAAAAAACTCGAATCGTTTGGGCGATTCGAGTTTTTTTGTATCTTTGCCACAGAAATGAATATAAATATAACATAACCAAAACAAAAACAATATGAAGAAACTGACTTCCTTACTATGGTGCGTGATGATGGCGAGTGGTCTTTGCGCACAAGTGCTTCCCTACCAAGATGCAAATCTGACAGCAGCGGAACGGGCTGACGACCTGTTGAGAAGACTAAACATCGAAGAGAAAATCAGTCTGATGATGGATACGTCGCCCGCCATTGAACGGTTAGGGATTCCCCAGTTCCAGTGGTGGAACGAGGCTCTGCACGGCGTGGGGCGCAACGGCTTTGCCACCGTGTTCCCCATCACGATGGGTATGGCGGCATCATGGGATGATGTCCTACTACATCAGGTGTTTACAGCCGTGAGCGACGAGGCCCGTGTAAAAGCACGCCAGGCTAAACAGTCAGGCGACATCAAACGCTACCAGAGCTTGTCTTTCTGGACACCAAACATCAACATTTTCCGTGATCCCCGTTGGGGGCGCGGTCAGGAGACCTACGGCGAGGATCCCTATCTGACATCGAAGATGGGACTGGCTGTGGTGCGTGGTCTGCAAGGCGTAGGCTATCAGGGTGAGGACTTAGGTATTAGCAAGTATCGAAAACTTCTCGCCTGCGCCAAGCACTTCGCCGTACATAGCGGTCCGGAGTGGAACCGTCATGAGTTTAATGTGGAGAACCTGCCCGAGCGCGATCTCTGGGAGACGTATCTGCCAGCCTTCAAAACTGTAGTTCAGGAGGGCAAGGTGGCAGAGATTATGTGTGCCTACCAGCGTATCGACGGACAACCATGTTGCTCGCAGACACGCTACGAACAGCAGATCCTGCGCGACGAGTGGGGTTTCGAAGGGCTGATTACCAGTGACTGCGGTGCTATTCGTGACTTTCTGCCTCGTTGGCACAATACCGCCAAGGATGCGGCGGAGGCTTCGGCACAGGCTGTGCTGGCAGGTACCGACGTGGAGTGCGGATCAGAGTATAAAAACCTGCCAGAAGCTGTGAAGCGTGGCGATATTCAGGAGGCCGATCTCGACAAGAGTCTGCGCCGCCTGCTGATAGCCCGCTTCGAACTGGGCGACTTTGACAGCGACGACTTGAACCCGTGGACAAAGATTCCTGAGAGCGTTGTGGCTTGCGACGCCCACAAGCAACTGGCCCTCCAGATGGCCCGTAAGAGTATAGTACTGCTGAAGAACAACGGGGCTTTGCCACTTAAGAAAGAGGCAGACATGGTAGTGATGGGTGCCAACGCTATCGACAGCGTAATGCAGTGGGGCAACTATTCGGGCTTTGCCACCCGTACCATCACTGCCCTTGAGGGCATACAGGCCCTGGCTCCCCAGGCACGCTTTGTGAGTGGCTGTGGACTGACCCGCAACGAGGTGTTTGAAAGTCGGTTTGGTGAGTTGAGAGCGCCCCTGGGCGGTAAGGGCATGCAGGTCACCTACTATAATAATCAGGAGATGCAGGGTGCACCCGCCGCAACAACTAACTTCACAGCGCCTATCATGCTTAGCAACGGTGGTAATACCGTGTTTGCCCCAGGTGTGAATCTCGAGAACTTCTCAGCCCGTCTGGATGCGACACTTATACCTACGAAGGATGAGACCATCATCTTCAATATCAATGCCGACGATAAGGTGCGCCTGATTGTGAATGGCGATACGCTGGTAAACATCTGGCAGGTACGCAACCGCATTCAAGGTGCCCAGAAGGAGATGGAGGTAAAGGCCGGACAGCACTACCGCATACAGATAGATTACGTGCAGGTAAGCGACTTTGCCTTCCTGGGCTTCGACATACAGCACAAGGTGGCGCCTACCAATGAAGAACTGCTGGCACAGATAGGTGACACAGAGACAGTCATCTTTGTGGGCGGTATATCACCGAAATTAGAAGGTGAGGAGATGCTGGTGAACGAAGAAGGCTTCAAGGGAGGCGATCGCACCAGCATAGAGTTGCCGAAGGCTCAGCGTGAGACACTGGCCATGCTACACCAGGCAGGTAAGAAGGTGATTTTCGTCAACTGCTCGGGCTCGGCCATGGCACTGGCACCAGAGTTGGAGTCGTGCGATGCCATTATACAGGCATGGTATGGCGGCGAGCTGGGCGGACAGGCTTTGGCTGAAGTGCTGTTTGCCGACTATAACCCCAGTGGCAAACTGCCCATTACATTCTATAATAATACCGACGAACTGCCCGACTTCCTGGACTACACGATGAAGAATCGCACCTACCGTTACTATCAGGGCGAGGCGCTCTTCCCCTTTGGCTTCGGACTGAGCTATACCCAGTTTGAGACGGGGAAACCAGCATATATTAATAGTAAGGTACGCGTAAGTGTGAAGAATATAGGTACGCGCGAAGGAACAGAAACCGTTCAGGTGTACATTCGCAACTTAGCCGATAAGGAAGGACCATTGAAGGCACTCCGCGGCTATACACAGGTAACGCTGGCACCTGGAGAATCAAGAACTGTCAGCATTGATTTGCCTCGTACAAGCTTTGAGGGCTGGGATATTAAGACCAACACCATGCGGGTGGTTCCAGGACGTTACGAGGTGATGGTAGGCAGTTCAAGTGCCGATAAAGACCTGAAGAAAATAACTGTTAACATAAAGTAAAAGCGGGAGGCTTTTGCGTAAACGTTTACATACAATTTTACACAATAATTGGACTTTTTTCCCAATTATTGTGTAATTTTGTACCCGCAAACGTGCATCAATCGAACAAATAAACAAAAAATAAATAATTCATAATTAATTTGTGTAACTAAAACTAACGTGTATGAATCATCAAATCAAAAGAGCCTTGATGGCTATGCTTTTGTCTGTGTTCTGCTTCGTGGCTTATGCCCAGAAGACAGTCACAGGAACTGTAGTGGATGCTGCAGGTGAGCCCATGATTGGTGTAAGTATTCTCGTTGACGGAACCACCATCGGTGCGGTTTCCGACTTCGACGGTAACTTTACCATCAAGGATGTTCCTGAGAACGGTGTCCTGAAGATCACTTACATTGGTTTCAAGGATCAGAAGATCTCTGTAGCCGGTAAGAACAGTATCAACGTTACCATGCAGGAAGATGCTGCCGCCCTCGACGAAGTGGTGGTAGTAGGTTATGGTACGATGAAGAAGAAGGACCTGACCGGTTCTGTTTCGAGCGTGAAGACCGACGACCTGCAGAAGGTGGCTGGTGCCAACGCCCTGAGTGCTATGCAGGCTAAGGTGCCTGGTGTAGACATGCAGCAGACCAACGGTGGTCAGGCCGGTGAAGGCGTGAGCATGACCCTTCGTGGTAACCGTTCACTGTTGGCTGGTAACGGTCCGCTGGTCATCGTTGACGGTGTGGAGTACGGCTCTACCCTCGACATCCCCGCCAGCGACATCGAGTCGATGGATATCTTGAAGGATGCCGCTTCTACCGCTATCTACGGTACCAAGGGTGCTAACGGTGTGATCCTGATCACCACCAAGCGCGGTAAGGCTGGCAAGACCACTGTAAGCTTCAACGGCTACCTCTCTTTCAACAGTGCTACAGGTATTGTAAAGCCTATGTATGGCGACAAGGAGGTACAGCGTCTGCTCGACAAGAAGGACTATGAGAATGCAGCTGCCAACGGTTGGAACTTCTCAAAGACAGCTACTCCTGCCGACGTGCTGACCTTCCAGTTGGAGGACGGTACTGAGACCCTCTCTATCTATAACGACAAGAGCTATACCGACTGGCTCGACATGATTCTCGACAGCAGCGTATCGCAGAACTACGAGGTGTCTGTTCAGGGTGGTAACGAGAAGACCAACTTCAACATCTCTATGGCAGCCATGGACGATAAGGGTCTGCTGAAGGGCGATGAGTACAACCGTTACACGGGCCGCGTGAACATCGACCACCAGCTCAATAAGATCGTGAAGGTGGGTGCCAGCATTTCTTATGCTTACAAGAGCAACGATAAGATGGCAGGCGGTGTGTTCAACCAGGCTCAGAAGATGACCACCATCACCCACGCTTATCTGAACGACGGTAGCATCAACGCTACACCTAACCCTTGGTATGCAGCCCACTGTTCACCGCTGTTGAACGACGATGGTGCTTATCAGCGCAATATTGAGAGCAGCCGCTTCTTCGGCAGTGCTTATCTGCAGCTGAACCCCATCAAGGGTCTGACCCTGAAGTCACAGTTCACTGCCGACCGCAGCACATCGCGCGACGGACAGTATCAGGACTACCACAGCCAGGTGCGCTATCAGAGTCCTACAACGACTTACATCAGCAACGACCGCAACACTGGTACCAAGTTCGTATGGCAGAACACCGCCAACTACAACAAGGAGATCGGCAAGCACGATATGACCTTCCTACTCGGACACGAAATGTCACAGCACGTGACTGAGACCAGCAGCATCAGCGGTGATGCAGGTGCTGAGAGCTACAAGCAGAGTTCGTTCTACGATGTCAGCAAGATTACCAATCCGCAGGCTGTGACAGGCTATGTCAAGACCTCTATGGTTTCATTCTTCGGACGTGTGAACTACTCTTACGATGGCAAGTACCTGCTGCAGGCTTCGGTACGTGCCGATGGTTCTTCAGTACTCGCCGAGGGTCACAAGTGGGGTTACTTCCCCTCTGTATCAGCCGGTTGGCGTCTCTCTGAGGAGAACTTCATGCAGGGTGCTAAGTCTTGGCTCGACAACCTGAAGTTCCGCGTATCTTGGGGTCTCTCTGGTAACTCTGCCATCAGCGCCTACCAGACACTGGCTACCATCTCGTCGATTGTGCCTAACTCAACCGCTAAGGCGCCGATGACAATGGCTAACCCCGAGCTGACTTGGGAAAAGACATCTGCTCTGGACTTCGGTCTCGACTTCGCCATCCTGAACGGTCGCGTTTACGGTAGCATCGACTACTATAACAGCAAGACCTACGACCTGCTGTACTACAAGACAGCTCCTTCTTCTTCAGTATTTACCAGCACCATCTCTAACGTTGGTAAGACCAAGGGTAGCGGTCTTGAGATCTCTCTGGGTGCAGTACCCGTTAAGACCAAGGACTTCACTTGGGATCTGAGCGCATCGGCCACCTTCTCTAAGGATGAGGTTGAAGAGCTGGCAGACGGTATCGAGCAGTTTGTTGACGGTGTCAACATCCTGAAGGTAGGCGAGCCTGTATCTGCATTCTATGGCTACGATATGGACGGATGCTGGGGCATCGGTGAGTTCGACCAGTACATGGCCGCTCATCCCAACTTCGAGAAGCCTCAGGCTGACTACGGCGATCCTGGTACACCGAAGGTGATCGACACCAATGGCGACGATAAGATCGACGATAACGATAAGATTATCTACAACCGCTCTCCGAAGGCTATCCTCGGTCTGGGTACGACCCTCACCTATAAGGACTTCTCGCTGAGCGTACAGACCATGGCCCGTATCGGTGGTTACATCAACTACAGCGGCTACGGACTCTACCTCTACGACAACGCTAACTGGGGTGACCTGAGCTACTGGACACCAGAGAACCAGGGTGCCGACATTCCTTCTCCAGGTGCTACAGGTGCTACGCCTACCTTCTACAAGTCGTACATCCAGATCCAGAAGGGCGACTACTTCAAGATCAAGGACATCACCCTGTCATACAATCTGCCGAAGAACCTCGTGAAGAAGGCGCTTATCAGCAATGCTCGCGTTTACTGTTCAATGAAGAACTACTTCACATTCAGCCACTTCGACGACTACGATCCAGAGCGTGGCGGTCCTGTAAACTTCCCGCTGATGAAACAGGTAGTGGTAGGTCTTAACGTAACTTTCTAATCCAATAATGAGAATCGATATGAAAAAGATATTAAGTATGTTATTTGCAGCCACAGCCATTGGCTTCGGCGCAACCTCCTGTTCAGACTTCCTGGAGGAGGACAACAAGACTGGTGAGACTGCCGATCTGGCATACAACACCATATCAGGTATCGACGGTCTGATTCAGTCAGCCTACAGCTACACACACGGCTGGTGGGGTAAGGAGCCGTCGCTCGGACTGGCCGAGATGGGCAGCGACCTGTTCTATTTCGGATACGACAACAAGCAGAAGTCAATGCTGAAGTACGACATCTCTGCCGAGGCACTTGGCAACAATGTGGCCGACAACCCCTGTCTCGACGAGTACTGGGAGATGTTCTATGCTGGTGTCGACGTATGTAACAACGCCCTGAAGTACGTGCCTACATGTTCCGTCATCGACGACAACAAGAAAGCTGCCTACCTGGGCGATGCCTACTTCCTCCGCGCTCTGTACTATTCACAGATGGTTGCCATGTGGGGACCGATTCCCTACAACGCAGATCCTGTAAGTGCAATTAACAACAACCCGGTACGTGTACCTGAGGACGAGATTTATGCACATATTCTCGACGATTTGAAACTGTCGATGGAGAACTACAAGAAGGCTAACATCATGACCGCCAAGGCTGCTACAGCCACAGGTCGTGCCTACTACTACTCTGCCGAGGCCCTCTATGCCCGCGTAGCCCTCTATGCAGCCTCTTGGCTGGGTGCCAACAGCGTCGACAGCTATGGTAACCTCTACAACGAGGCCCTTGCCGCTGCCAACGATGTCATCAGCAACTCTGGTGCCAAGTTCTACAGCCGCTTCAGCGATACATGGAACATGAACAACGAGGAGGCCACCGTTAATACCGAGAACCTCTTTGCCGTTCACTACACCAATGACCTCTCTGCAGGCCGCGACAACTGTGTGCCTTATCGCTTCTCAAGCGGTGGTACCGGAAACTACAACTCGCTGATCACCCGTACAGGCTATAGCCGTAACGGTGGTAGCGCCTCCCTGCTGATGTTCCCCTCTCTGTGGAACAATGGTTGTGACGATATCGGTCCTAACGGACAAACAGATAAGTCTGTTTTCTTCCGTATGGCTGCCGGTAAGACCACTATCAAGAGTAAGATGACTGGCGAGAACATCGAGTGCGGTAAGTACTACTCTCCTTACGGACGTGGTTTCACCCGTTATCTCCCCTCACTCTACTTCTGGCAGCTGCTGGAGAGCGTGAAGGAGACCGACCAGCGCTATAACGGTACCCTGCTGACCGCCTATCGTATCCCCTACGAATTGTCAAAGAACCCTGCCAAGTATCCGCAGATGAGCGAGCAGGAGTTCAAGGACTACGACGAGGCCTACAAGGAAGATGGCAACTACTTCAATGGTGGTGGTATCGCCATCCTCTACAGCATCCTCGATGGTAATTCTGCTGAGGGCCAGGCTCTCCAGGCCGAGGCTAAGAACAAGTATCGTCTGCAGTTCGCTTTCGGTGGTGACATCCCCGTCTACACCTCTGGTGATCCCGCAACAGCTCTGCCCACCGAGGGTGGTAAGGCAAAGTCGGATGTCTATGGTGACGACCGTTACAAGAGTGAGAAGATCGAAGGCCGTCGTTCATATCCTTGCATCAAGAAGTTCCTCGATGACCAGTACAACCCCAGCTATCCCACTCACGACCTGAGCTATCGCGATATCATGGTGCTCCGTTTGGCTGAGATGTACCTGATTAAGGCAGAGGCTGAGCTCGCCACTGGCGGCAATGCCCTCTCTACCATCAACGAACTGCGTAAGGCCCGTGCCATCAGCGGTAAGGACAATACCATCAGCGGAACTGTTGACATCGAGACCATCCTTCGTGAGCGTGCCCTCGAGCTCTGCGGTGAGTACCAGCGCTGGTTCGACCTGAAGCGTACCCACACGCTGCTGAGCCACGTGAAGGCTTACAACGCACAGGCCAGCGGCAACATCGCTGTGAAGCACTATTATCGTCCGATTCCTCTCAACGAGTTGGAAGCTGTAACAAACCGTGCCGACATCAGCGTCAGCCAGGATGTCAACGGTGTGCTGCAGTACACCTCATCAGCTGACGGTATGTGGCAGAACCCTGGATATT
>JAEEGL016159045.1_pt1 | contig 36702 bp, 24 predicted proteins | sample 9134231 | NCBI WGS metagenome assembly JAEEGL01 (sample SAMN16246548, study PRJNA631951) | gut metagenome | biome: gut microbiome; feature: rumen; material: fiber-attached | host: Bos | place: Iran: Karaj | collected 2018-10 | reverse complement strand
GGTCAGCTCATGCTGGTCGAGCCGGACCGATGTAGGGTCGACTTCCTGGGTGCAGCCGGCTGCAAGTACGAGCAGCGCCGCGAGAGCGAAGAGGATTCGTTTCATGACTGGATACGGTTATGCTGCGCGAACCGGTCGGTTTGCGCGAAGTGGTTGTTTAAATTGCTGACTACTAAAGACTTACCCCTCCCTATAGGGGAGTTGCAGATAAGGCTGATATGACGGAATGACGTCATTGACCATCAAAAATAATCATTTTCCCGCAGAATCGCAAGGAATGAGATGCCCGATCAGGTCGGTCATGACGTATTGAAAAAATATTTGTATATTTGCCCCGATATAACAAAGACAGACATGAATCTTAGAGACATCAAGAAAGACATCGACTACGTGCTCAGCGCTTTTATCGAGGATTGCTCCCTTGTGGCAGCTGTGAATGCAAAGGTAACTGAAGAGAAGGCTTCCGCCCTGCTGGACAAGGCCATTGAGCTTTATAACGAACTCCGCGACAAGGCTGCCCACGCAGACGGTCCCGCCCGCGAGTACTATAACGCCCTCCGCAAGGAGGTCCTCGAGAAGACCGACGCCCTCTACGAGGAACTCAGCGCCGCCGTCAAGAAAGCTTGAGGACGACAGTCAGATTAGCGGCGGTCCTGCTCCTGTGCCTTTCCGGCACCCTGGTCCAGGCCCGCGTGAATACATCGACGCAGAAGCTCATTACCGGTTATGCTGGCAGGGAGCCTCTGCGTTCGGGTATTGTGGGCATACTCGCCCTCCGGGAGAACGGCGATACGCTTGCAAGCCTCAACCGTCAGGTCAAACTTGTCCCGGCCTCCAACGTCAAACTCATCACCACCGGCCTTGCGCTCACCCGTCTCGGGGCGGAGTGGCGTTTCCGTACGTCGCTCGCCTACAGCGGTGAAATCCGCGACAGCGTCCTCGTCGGCGACCTGTATATCGTCGGGGGAGGGGATCCTACCACTGGCTCCGGCAGCAAATGCGCAGAGCCCGTAGAGGCAACTTTCGGCGCCTTCAAGTCGTTTCTCGAATATGCCGGCGTGCGCCGCATAGAGGGGAGGATCGTTGCAGATCCGCGCCTGTTCAGCCGTCCTTCCCAGAGCCCGATGTGGCAGTACGAGGACCTCGGATTCAATTACGGCGCCGGACCGGAGGGGCTCAATTTCTTCGAGAACTCGCAGAACTTCATCGTCATTCCGTCCACTCCGGGGCTGCCTCCCGTCATCCGTCCCGTTTATCCCGAGACTCCGTGGATGAGTTGGACCATAAGTGCAGTGACGGGGGAGGCGCGGTCGGCAAATACGCTGTATTACATCAACTCCGGCTCAGGCCCCTGGGGGGAATTCTTCGGCAGTTTCCCTTCAGACCGCAACAATTATAAGTTCCAGGCCTCCAACCGTTTCGCGCCCTGGACGTATGCGTATTACTTCTATAATTATTTGACCGCCAACGGAATAACGGTAAGCGGCGGGTACGCAGATATCTCGCCCCGGGGGTTCGTGCGCACGGACCTGCTGTATTCAGACATCGGCGTAAAGGCGCAGGACGCCGACAGTCTCACGGTGCTTGGGAGCAAGCTTTCGCCGGCGCTGTCGGCCATCATTGCCGACACCAACGTAGAGAGCGACAACTTCTATGCGGAGACGGTTTTCACCGCCCTCGGACTCGAGGTGCGCGGTACGTCCGACCGCAGCGAGGCCGCTGCCGCCGAAGAGACGCTGCTCAAGGGGATGGGGCTTAACCCGCTGAATGCCTGTACTTTGGTGGACGGAAGCGGACTGTCCCGCAAGAATTATGTCAGCGCAGAATTCTTCGTGCGCTTCCTGAGGAAAATGTTCCGGGGAAAGGCGCGCAAGGCTTATATCGACTCGCTGCCCATGCCAGGGGGCAAGGGGACTTTGCAGTACCGGATGAAGGGCGCTCCGGAAGAAGTCCGCAGCCGGATCAGGATGAAGAGCGGCTCGATGAACGGCGTCCGCTGTTTCTCCGGATATATTCTTCCGGCGCAGGGGGAGAAGGACGACCGCACGGTGGTCTTTTCTGTGCTTACGAATAATATCCCCGGCAATTCAAGCACCGTTTACGCCATCCTGGACGAGATTATTCTCAGTCTGGCGGCGGAACAGTAGTCTTTCATTCAAGGCCAAAGACTTGCGGTATTGGCGCAGGTCCTACCACTATTATCAGACTTGCGCCAAAAGAAACAGACCTGCGCCAAAGGGCGCGAAATCCTTTTTTCATGGTTGATAGGATTCTTTTCAGAAAATACCTAACTTGCGGAGCACAAATCCAAAGGAAAATGAAAAAAATCATCCTTTTCCTGCTCTCCGGCCTGTTCTGCCTCAGCGTATTCGCTCAGGAAGAATACATCGGCGGGAACTGCACCAGCATCATGGTCGGGCGCCTTGCATCAACCGACGGCTCCGTCATAACATCCCACACCTGCGACGGGCGCTACCGTACCTGGGCATATGTCGAACCCGCAGCCGACCACGGCCCGCAGGAGATGCATCAGGTCCTTCGCGGCACAATGCATACGGCCTTCAGGGGCGACACGACAGGCGTCCGCCTTATAGGCGTAATCCCCGAAGCCACACATACTTACGCATATCTCAATACCGCGTATCCCTGCCTCAACGAAAAGCAGCTTGCAATAGGAGAGACCACTTTCGTCGGTCCGGACACCCTGGTCAACAATTCCGGCTGGTTCACGATAGAAGAACTCGAAAGGGTTGCCCTCCAGCGCTGTTCCTCCGCCCGTGAGGCCATTTATCTTATGGGACGTCTCGCCGAGCAGTACGGCTACGGCGACAGCGGGGAGTGCCTTACCGTTGCCGACAAGAACGAAGTCTGGCAATTCGAAATCGTCGGAGTCGGCAAGGACAGGGTCGGCGCCGCCTGGGCGGCCCAGCGTATTCCCGACAATCACGTGGCGGTGTCGGCAAACATCCCCCGCATCGGCCGCATCGACAGAAAGAGCAAGGACTTCATCGCCTCCTCCAACCTGGAGCAGGTGGCAATAGACAACGGCCTCTGGGACGGCAAGGGCGATTTCATTTTCTGGAAATGTTTCAATGCCCCGTATGCCAAGGGACGCAATTTCAGCGACCGTGAGTTCTTCATACTCAGCCACCTGGCACCTTCGCTCGGGCTGACTTACGATATGCCGGAACTGCCGTTTTCCGTCAAGCCGGACAAAAAGGTCAGCGTCCGCGAAGTGATGGCCCTCTACCGTGAGACCTACGAGGGGACAGATTTCGATATGACGAAGAACGTCCGCCTGACGCTCCCGCCGTCGAAGGACCATCCGTCAGACACCACCATAGTCAGTCCCGTCGCAAACCCCTGGCTGACCGGTACGATGATGCGCACGCTGAATACCATCGCGCCCGGCACAGTGGAATTCCGTCGCACCGTCGCGGTCGCCTGGTGCGCGTATTCGCACGTCACCCAGCTCCGAGGCTGGCTGCCGGATGCAGTCGGAGGCGTCTGCTGGCTGTCCGTCGACAATCCCGGCCAAAGCCCCCGGGTGCCGGTGTTCAGCGGAACGACCGTCCTGCCGCGTGCCTATTGGGACTGCGGTCAGAAGCAGTACAAACCCGATTGCGCCCTGTGGCAATTCCGCCGGGCCAACAAGCTGGGGACCGTCGCCTGGCAGAGGACAAAGAAGATGTTCAACGACGAAATCCTGCGGCTGGAGGGAATAGCTGTCGACGGTCTGCCGGGTAAGGACGCCACGGCAGCCGGGCTGAACGCATACACGGAGTATATCTATAACGAATCCGCCCGCAACTGGGACGATCTGGAGCAGAAGCTTTGGCTGATGTTCGGAATGGGGTTCTGAGACTACTCCCTCTCCATCTCCCGGCGGATGTCCTTTTCGCGGATGGTGGCGCGCTTGTCGAATTCTTTTTTGCCGCGCGCAAGGGCGATGTGCAGTTTGGCGTAGCCGCCTTCTGAAATGAACGCCCGCACGGCAACAATGGTGAGGCCCTTGTTCTTCACCGCCTGCTGGAGGTGCCGCAGTTCGCGGCGGGTCAGCAGAAGTTTGCGGTCCCTCGCCGGCTCGTGCGAGCCCCACTTGGAGGCCCAGAAGTAGGTGGAGATGTTCATCCCCCGCACGTACAGTTCTCCGCCGGAGAAATAGCACCAGGCGTCCTGCAGCGAGGCTTTTCCCGCCCGCAGCGACTTTATCTCCGTGCCCACCAGCACTATGCCGGCGTCGTACTGCTCGAGGAATTCGTAGTCGAACGACGCCCGCTTGTTGCTGATCTGCACGCGCGGAGTCTTTTTCTTTGATGTCGCACTCATAGGCCGAATGCCGCTTTGACCTGGTCGACCATATCCAGCAGTTCCCAGCCGAAGAACTGCACCTCGCGCTGCTCTCCGCATACTTCGACCACTGCCCGGTAGGGCTTGCGGCCGACGTGCCCGTAGGCTGCCGTGGGCCCGAAAATGGGATTCTTCAGGCCGAATCTGCGTACGATCGCTGCAGGGCGCAGGTCGAACAGTTCGCGGACGCGGGCTGCGATGTCGCCGTCGCCGAGCGCCACGTGCGAGCTGCCGTAGGTCTCTACGAACACGCTCACCGGCTCGGCCACGCCGATTGCGTAGGCCAGCTGCACCAGGGCCTCGTCGCACACTCCTGCGGCTACGAGATTCTTGGCGATGTGGCGTGCCGCGTAGGCTGCGCTGCGGTCGACCTTTGAGGAGTCCTTGCCGGAGAAGGCTCCGCCGCCGTGGGCTCCACGGCCGCCGTAGGTATCGACTATGATCTTGCGTCCGGTGAGACCGGTGTCTCCCGCGGGGCCGCCGATGACGAACTTGCCGGTGGGGTTGACCAGAAGTTTCCAGTCTCCCTTGAACAGGGCTGCGGTGCGCTCCGGCAGGGATGCTATGAGCCTGGGTATGACGATGTTCCGTATGTCGGACTCGATGCGCTCGTGCATGCGTTCATCGGTGTCGAATTCGTCGTGCTGGGTGCTGACCACTATGGTGTGCACGCGTACCGGATGATGGTGCGATGAGAATTCCACGGTGAACTGGGCCTTGGCGTCGGGGCGAAGGTAGGGCATCACCGACGGTTCATTGTGCCTGATGTCTGCAAGTATCTGCAGGAGGCGGTGCGAAAGCGAGAGGGCGAGGGGCATGTACTCCTCGGTGTCGCGGCATGCGTAGCCGAACATCATTCCCTGGTCGCCGGCGCCCTGCTCGTCCTCGGTGGAGCGAACTACACCGCGGTTGATGTCGGCGCTCTGCTCGTGGATGGTGCTGATGATGCCGCAGGAGGAGGCGTCGAATCCGTATTCGGCCTTGGTGTAACCGATGCGGCTGATGACGCTGCGCACAGTGGAATGGATGTCCACATAGGCGTTGTCGGAACGGACCTCGCCGCCGACGACCACGAGGCCGGCGGTGCAGAAGGTTTCACAGGCTACTTTGGATTCCGGGTCCTGGCGGAGGAATTCGTCGAGGATGGCGTCGGAAATCTGGTCGGCCACTTTGTCGGGATGGCCCTCGGAGACGGACTCCGAGCTGAAAAGATAATTCATTTTAGCATTTTTTTAGGCGAGGTTGCAAGCGGGCAAATCTTTCCTCGCGGGTTAAAGTTCGCAAAGGTACAAAAATATTGTTAATAAATTGTTAATTTTTCGTTTGCTTGTGATTATTTCCTGCCTTAACTTTGTACCAGAATTTTTATACCCTATTAACAATATGAGGAAAAAATTATTCGTTTCGCTGTTGCTGTCCCTGACGGCAATGGCTTTTGCCGTTTCCGCCTTCGCGCAGGTTACGACAGCTGCTCTCGGCGGCCGCGTCACAGACGCCTCCGGCGAGTCCGTTCCCGGTGCGGCGGTCATCGCCGTCCACCAGCCCTCCGGCTCCCAGTATTATGGTCTCACCAATGCTGAAGGCCGTTACAACATCACCGGTATGCGCTCCGGCGGTCCCTACACCGTAGAGATCTCCTGCATGGGCTACCGCAAGGTCTCCTACACCGACGTCACCCTCCAGCTCGCCGAGGTCTATTCCCTCAACGCCAAACTGGACGACGACAAGATGCTCCTGGAAGAGGCCATCGTAATCTCCACGGCCACGTCCAAGTTCGCCCAGGAGAAGACCGGCGCCTCCACCAACGTCTCCCAGGAAGAGATCCTCACCCTGCCCTCCGCCAGCCGCAGCATCACCGATGTCGCAAAACTCTCTCCTTACGGAGGCAACGACATGAGTTTCGGCGGCGGCGACGGACGCAGCACCAACTTCACCATCGACGGTGCCAACTTCAACAATAACTTCGGTCTCTCCGACAAGCTCCCCGGCGGCGGCATGCCCGTCTCCCTGGACGCCATCGAGGAAGTCCAGATCGTCGTTTCCCCGTTCGATGTACGTCAGTCCAACTTCATTGGCGGCGGCGTCAACGCCATCACCAAGTCCGGTACCAACACCTTCAAGGGGACGGCCTACGTCTACCACCAGAACGCCAAGCTCCGCGGCAAGACCATCGAGGGTTCCGACGAGCTCCAGGGCACCCCTTCCAACAGCACGGTCTATGGCGCCACCATCGGCGGCCCCATCATCAAGAACAAGCTGTTCTTCTTCATCAGCGGTGAATACAGCGGAGACACCCGCGAGGCCAGCTACGCCAACTGGCGTCCCTCGGTCGACGGCGTCGCAGACGACAAGAAGGGCCTCTCCCGTACCACCCAGTCCGACATGGACCTTGTAGCCAAATACCTCAAGGACAATTACGGCTACGAGACCGGCGGCTACACCAACTACGACCGCCCGTTCAGCAACCTCAAGCTCCTCGGCCGCATCGACTGGAACATCAACCAGGACCATCACCTCGCCCTGCGTTACAACTACACCAAGAACCAGTCCTGGACTGGTACCAACGGCAACTCCGGCAACTTCGACGACCCCGTCCTCATGGAAAAGCTCGGCGAGACCGAAGGCAAGGGCTACAGGCACAACAACCTCAACCGTATCTCCCAGTATTCGATGGCCTTCGCCAACTCGATCTATTCCACCGAGAATAACGTCTGGTCCATCTCCCTCGACCTCAACAGCCGCCTGGGCGACAACCTGTCCAACCAGTTCCTGGCCACCTATTCCAATATCGAGGATGTCCGCGGTTCCGATTCCGCCAAGTTCCCCTTCATCGACATCATGAAGCCGTACACCAACGACAAGGGCGAAACGCTTCCTCTCTATCCTTACATCTCCGCAGGTTACGAACTCTTCACCTGGTACAACGGTGTCCACAACCGCGTTCTCAACGTCAAGGACGACCTCACCTTCTATGCCGGTTCCCATAAGCTGATGGCCGGAGCCAGCGTCGAATACCAGTTCGCCGACAACGCCTACATGCGCGAAGGTGCCGGTTACTATCGTTTCAGCTCGCTGGATGATTTCCTCAACGGCGAGGCTCCCGAGACCGTCGCCCTCACCTATGGTTACGGCGGCAACGAGACCCCTTCCGCACGTATCCAGTTCACCCAGCTCGGCCTGTATGCACAGGATGAATGGAATGTGGCCGACAACTTCAAGCTCACCGCCGGCATCCGTTTCGACACCATCCTCTACGACAACAACGACCTTATGAAGAACCAGGCCGTCTATGACCTCGCATTCGGCGAGAAAGGCGACATCCATATCGATACCGGCAAATGGCCTGCGACCAATGTCCAGATTTCCCCGAGGCTCGGTTTTACCTGGGATGTGTTCGACAACAAGGTCCTCAAGCTGCGCGGCGGCACCGGCCTCTTCGCCGGCCGCATGCCTCTCGTCTACATGACCAACATGCCTACGAACGCTGCGATGTTCCAGCATCTTTCCGTCATCGGTACCGCATACAACAAAGACCAGACCCTCAAGGACCGCAACCCCAACCTTGACGCCTTCGCAGCCAAGAACAACGGCGGCAAGCTCATCACTTCCACTGCAGACATCCTCAAGAAGATGAACGAACTGGATCCCGCCCACAACCCTCTGGACATCTCTCCCAAGGACGGCCAGCTCCAGTCTCCCATCAACGGCGTGGATCCCAACTTCAAGATGCCCCAGGTCTGGAAGTCCTCCCTGGCAATCGATTTCCAGGTTCCCACTCCTTTCCCCTGGACAATCACTGCTGAAGGCATCTTCAACAAGACCATCAACGGCACCCTCATCAAGAACTGGAACACCAGGGACAATGCCTCATGGTCCCGCTTCACCGGTCCCGACAACCGTCATGTCTATCCTTCCGGAGCCAATCAGGGTTACACCAGCACTCCTGCTTATGTGCTGACCAACACCAACAAGGGATACGGCTGGATAGTCAACGTCAACACCAACATCGAGCCCGTCAAGAACCTCAAGCTCATGGCTTCCTACACCCACACCGTGCAGAAGGAGGTCACCGGCATGCCCGGCAACGATGCAGGTTCCGTGTTCACGGGCCTCTACACTGTTGAAGGCCCCAACTTCGCGGTTCTCCAGAACTCACGTTACGTCAATCCCGACCGAATCATCGCATCCGTCTCCTACAAGCTCCCTACGAGGACTCTCCTCAGTATGTTCTACGAGGCCTACGTCCCCACGGGATACAGCTTCTCCTATGCCAACGACATGAACGGCGACGGCATCAACACCGACCTTATCTACATCCCCAAGGACCAGAACGAAATCCTCTTCGCATCCGAGGGTGACAAGACCGCCTTCTGGTCATTCGTCGAGCAGGACAAGTACCTTTCCGCCCACAAGGGCAGCTACGCCGAGGCATACAGCGCCCACGCTCCCATGACCCACAAGTTCGACTTCCGCCTTACCCAGGATATCCGTTTCAGGATTGGAAGCACCACCCAGACCATCCAGCTCAACGCCGACCTGATGAACTTCACCAACCTGTTCAACGACAGCTGGGGTGTTGGTTACACCATTGACAAGAGCGCTGAGAACGGCCAGGTCCTTGTGTTCGACAAGGTCAACGCGGGCGGACAGCCCATATTCAAGTCCAATGTCGGCGAGGGAGCCAAGACCTGGAGCCTCTCGCACAGTGCATTCCAGACCTGGTACCTCCAGCTCGGCATCAAGTATATGTTCAATTAATCAGACGACAAGAATATGAAACTCAACAGAATATTCCTCACCCTTATCGCGGGCGCCGCTCTCCTGGCGGGCTGCGAAAGGGAGAATCCCGTCAACGACAGGCCTCTTGCTGTTGACGTAAAGCCGTCTCTGCTGACCCTCGACGGCAAGACCGCCTCGGAGGTCGAAGTTGAAGTGACCGCCACCGCAGCCTGGACGGCCGCCATTCCCGAGAAGGCTGACTGGGTCTCTCTCGATAAGGTAAGCGGTGCCGCCGGAACCAGCAAGGTCAAGGTTTCCGTCCTCCAGGGCGGAGACGACGCCCGCAGCGCCGAAATCATCTTCAAGGCCGGTTCCGATTCCAAGATTCTCACCGTCAACCAGACCGGCGGCATCGTCTGGGGTACCGAGGACAACCCTTATACCGCCACCAAGGCGTATGAATGGGTTTCCACCCTCCCTGCCGATGCCAAGTCCGGCAACAAGATTTATATCAAGGGTATAGTCTGCCGCATCCAGGCTCCTTACGTGGCCGACGATTACGGCAACGCCCACTTCTTCATTTCCGACGACGGCAAGGATGAGGGCGAAACCACCGGCAAGGTTTTCCAGTGCTACCGTGTCCTCTACCTGGGCGGCGAGAAGTATTCCAACCCCGCAGACCGCAACGTCCAGCTGGGCGACGAGGTCGTTATCTACGGTACCGTAGTTAATTACAAGGGCAACACTCCCGAAACTGCCCAGAACGAGGCCTATCTCGTCTCCATCAAGGAAGGATCCGCTCCGCTCCTTGCATGCGCAGAGCGTGACGTGGTCGTAGCGGCATCCGAGACTGAGGCGTCCTTCGACATCGAGGCCAAGAACATCTCCGGCGGCTGGACCGTCACCACCGACGCCGGCTGGATCACCGACTACACCAAGTCCGGCACCGAGAGCGGCAAGGTCGCCGTCAAGTTCGACGCCAACACCGGCGCCGAGCGTACCGCAACCTTCACCGTTTCCGCCGCGGGCGTAAATGACCTCACCCTCACCCTCAAGCAGGGCGCATACACCGAAGTCGGTACCCTCGAAAAGCCCTACACCGTAGCTGAAATCATCGCCGCCCTCAAGGAAGGCGAAGTCCCCGGCAACGTGTACATCAAGGGTATCATCTCCAATACCACCAAGTACAATTACGGTCCCACCTACAATACGGCATCCTTCTGGATTTCCGACGACGGTGTCTACAACGACAACCTCGACAAGGACTTCGAGGCATATAGCACCTATTGGCTGGGTGGCACTCTCGAGCAGCCCACCGCGGCAGCCGACATCAAGGCCAACTTCAAGGTAGGTGACGAAGTCGTCCTGTACGGTGCCGTTACCGCCTTCACCAAAGACGGCAAGACCACCTACGAAACCGCATCCAAGAAGGCCAAGATCTACAGCCTCAACTGGGCACAGAGCGACGAGAACGGCGTCGGCAATGTCGATTATCCGTTCAACGCCGCCGGAGCCAAGCAGTTCATCATCGACACCCAGGCCGCCGTCAAGGCCGCCAAGGATGCCGGCGGTACCCTCGCCATCCCCGACGTCGCTGTTGCCGGCAAGGCTTCCAAGATTGTCTATCCTTACGATGCCGAGCATAAGACCGGTACGTTCTGGATGTCCGACGACGGCGTCTTCAACGATGACCTGGAGAAGGATTTCGAGGCCTATTCCGTTTACTGGCTCGAGAACAAGGAGTGGCAGGAAGGCTACGGCCAGGTTGCAGTAGGTGACGAAGTCATCATCCGCGGCCAGCTCACTGCCTACACAAGCAACAGCACCGGCAAGACCACCTACGAGACCGCTTCCAAGAAGGCCTACCTGTACTCCCTGAACGGCGAGACCAAGGTTGGCGATACCCCTCAGCCCGAAGAGACTCCCGCTCTCTTCCTCAATGAGTTCGACACCAAGGCCAAGAAGCTTGAAATCTACAATTCCACCGACAAGGAAGTCGACATCGCCGGCTGGCTGCTCGTCAAGGACGACGGCAAAGAGGAGAAGGATATCTACACGATTCCCGCTTCCCTCGAGGCCTCAAAGGTTCCTGCCAAGGGCTATGCGGTGTTCACCTGCAAGCAGTCCGACGTCGCCAACGGCCCTCTCTTCGGCCTCAGCGGCACCAAGGGCTTCAAGATCGAACTCAAGAAGGGCGATACCGTAGTTGATGTCGCCGACAACCTCACCACCATCACCGAAATCCCCGACGGCAAGTCCTGGGGACGCGAGACCGACGGTGCCGATAAGTTCGTCATCTTCGACACTCCCACCATCGGCGCTGCCAACGTTGCTCCTTCCACCGGCGCCGCCGCATATAAGAAGGTAACCAGCGTCACCAGCGGAAAGAAGTACCTCATCGTTGCAAAGAATGTCAACGGCAAGATGTTCGCCGCTTCTCCCATTCCTGCCGACAAGACTTATGGCCGCCTCAACGGTACTGAAGTTACCGTCGCCGACGACGCCATCGCCGAGGCCAAGGAGAACCTCGAGTTCACTTTCACGGCCGTGGAAGGCGGATTCAACATCACCATGAGCGACGGCCGCCTCCTCGGTGTCGATGAAACCCACGACAACACTTTCCAGATCGGAGACGGATACGAGTATTTGTTCACGGTAACAGCCCGTGAGGACGGAACTGTCGCCGTCGGAAATCCCAAATACGGCAGGACGCTGTATCATGGCGGCGGAACCTACACGAACTTCAGCATGAGTTCCAAGGTCCCCGATGACGGTGTCTATCCCTGCCTCTTCGAGAAGCAGTAGGCAACTGCCTGAATTGATTGAGACCGGCCCCGGATTGGAGCCGGTCTCTTTTTTGCGCCTCGGGGTTGTACTTTGAATGAAAAATCATTATATTTGAAGGTTACAAAGCAACATTCAATTAATAGCATATCTTATGAGAATCAAATCATTCATCCTGGCTGCCGCAGCGCTTCTCACGCTTGCGCTTTCCTGTGAGCCCAAGAAGCCGGTCCTCGGCGTTTCAGTCGATCCCAAGGCCCTTGCTTTCACAGCCGACGGCGGCACCCAGACCGTCCAGGCGACTTCTGCCGATACCTGGACCGTCACCGTCCCCGAGTCCGCAAAGGAGTGGCTTCAGGTAAGCCCCCTCTCCGGCTCCGGCACCTCCACCGTCCAGTTCACCGCTTCCGCCAACAACGGCAAGCCCCGCAGCGTTTCCGTCAGCTTTACCAGCGGCATTATCACCGAGTCCGTAGCCGTCACCCAGGAAGGTAAACAGAAGGCCAGTGACGGCAAGACCCCCGAAACCGCATTCTCCGCCAGTGAGGCCTATGAATGGGTCATGTCCAACATTGGCGGCAACAATGAACCCAGTCCCGAGAAAATGTACGTCCGGGGCTTCATCCACAAGATTGCCCAGTACCAGGGCGCCGACCAGTATTTCACCGGCAACAGCTATGGCAACGCCTCCTTCTACATGTCCGACTCCAAGCAGTTCGACTCCGACAAGGAAAAAGACTTCGAGGCCTACCAGGTCAACTACCTCGGCAACCGCAAATTCAAGGCTGGCACCGACAAAGACATCGCTATCGGCGACGAGGTCATCATCTACGGCCACCTCACCAAGTACAACTCCACCGCCGAGACGATGGGCAAGGGCGACGCCTACATCTACTCCCTCAACGGCGTAGTCGAGGAAGAGCACCAGCAGACCGAAATCACCGCCAGCACCGTAGCCGACTTCATCAAGAACGCAGACCCCAACACCCTCTACCGCCTCACCGGCCAGGTCAGCGCATTCAAGACCGGCACCAACAACAGCGGCAAGAACTACATGCAGTTCAACCTCAAGGACGCCACCGGCACCATCGTTGTCTACGGCTTCAAGGACGGCGAGTATGAGAAATGGTCCGATGTTATCAAGGACGGCGGCACTGTGGTCCTCAACGGTGCATATGAATACTACGAAAAGAACAAACAGCACGAGGTCGTCAATGCCACCATCGAGAGTTTCGAGCCCGGCCAGGTCCAGACTGAAATCACATCTGCCACCGTAGCCGACTTCATCAAATCTGACGGCGCAACCTATTACCGCCTGTCCGGCGTCATCAGCGGCTTCACCACCGGCACCAACAAAAGCGGCAAGAATTATATGCAGTTCAACCTCACCGACGACACCGGCACCATCCTGGTCTACGGTTTCAAGGACGGCGAGTATGACAAGTGGGCCGACAAACTTGCCGACTACGGCAAGGTGACCCTCACCGGTACCTATGAGTACTATTCCAGCAAGGAACAGCACGAAGTGATGAACGCCACAATCGAAAGTTACGAGGACGGCGTTCCTCCCACCGAGTTTGAGCAGCTTACCGTCGCGGAATTCATCTCCAAGGCCGATCCTTCTGCCCAGTACCGTCTTGCCGGCGTTGTGGAGGATTACAAGATTACCAATCAGGACAAGGGCTATATGGAGTTCTACCTCAAGGACGACACCGGCCGCATCCTCGTTTACAGCCTCGCTGACGGCGAGTTCGACAAATGGGCCGACCAGCTTCAGGACGGCGGCAACATCGTCCTTGTCGGATCCTATAAGCTTTACGACAACAATCCCGAGGTCGTCAAGGCCACCATCGAGAGTTTCGAGGCAAATCCCGATTACAAGTACTGCCGTGTTTCCGGCGCCGATGATATCAAGTTGCCCGCAGCAGGCGGAGAGGCTGAATTCAAGATTCTGGCAAATGCCGCATGGACCGCAGAGTCCGACAACCCTGCATTTGCCCTCACTCCCGCCTCCGGCAACGCCGACGCCACAGTCAAGGTGAGCGTCACCGCCAATGAGGGGACGACTCCCAGGACCGCCAATATCACCGTTAAATGCCCCGATGCCGGAGCGGAAATCAAGGTGGTCGTCGTCCAGTCCAAGCCTTCGAGCGGGCAGGAAGTCACGATTGCCGTCGACTTCACGAAGGAAATGTCTGAACTGCCTCAGGGAAGTTCCAGCGGCAAGACCGACGGCACTTACACGTGGGGCGGCGAGACCTTCACCATCCACGCCGCAGACAAGTTCTATCAGGCAAAGAGCGGCGATAACTTCTATCTGCTTATCGGAAAGGCCAACTCCTACATTATTTTCCCCGGACTGGAAGGCAAGTCCCTGGTCAAGGTTGCCTTCAAGACCGGAGCGGGTGCTTCCGAGAATGTGATATGCGACATAGCCAAAGACAGCGAAAGGCTCAACGTCAACACCGGCAAGATGAAGAAGGGTACCGAATATGAGTGGGAGATTTCCGGCGAGCCCGGCGTCGCATACCGCCTGGTGGTAACCAACGCATATAACGCCCAGTTCCAGAATCTCACCCTTTACTACGAATAGTGTTCAAAAGGATTCCATACCTGCTCGTAATGGCTGCTGCATTGTTTTTTGCAGCGGCCTGCGAGCCCGGGGAAGAGGAGACCATCCCCGTGCTGACCGTCGGCTCCACCCTGTGGAAGGCCGCCGGCGGCACGGTGGCGGTTCAGGTCGCCGCTACGAGCACCTGGAAGTTCGAGGTTGAATATGCCGCCGGGCAGCCGACGGACTGGATCCATTTCGATCCCGTTTCCGGCGCCGGATTCGGCTCCTCGACCATGACAGTCGATGCCAATTCCGGCGACTCTCCCCGCCAGGCCACGGTCTTCCTCCGTTCGCCCCATTATTTCGCGAAGGCAGAAATCAGCCAGTCGGGCGGCGTAATGGCAGGCCCGCAGTGGCTTGAGATGCCCGCCGTCAACGATGCCGACGGCTTCGGCTTCTTCACGCACAACATGTCCGGCGGACTTTACGTCGACAGCGAGAAAAGCGGCGTCCGCAACTGGTCCTTCCTCTGGGATTACGAGAACCACCTGTCGCACTGGGTGGCCTATCCGCTCAACAAGGGCCTGATAGGCAAGGGGGGCCGCACCGATATCTGGGGCTACGACCCCCTGATTCCCGCTGACCAGCAGCCCAACATCACCAAAACCTACGGCGGCGGCTGGAGCCGCGGGCACCAGATCCCTTCCGCCGACAGGCTCAACCGGGAGGCCAACATCTCCACCTTCTACGCCACCAACATGACCCCCCAGAATTACGATTTCAACGGAGAGATATGGGCTGACCTGGAGCAGCAGGTGCGGGGTTATTCGTCCAAGTGCGACACGCTTTATGTCGTGACCGGCTGTGACATACGCGGCTACAGGATGTCTTCCGGCTGGAATACCGGATTCTCCGTTCCCGTCCCCGTCGCATATTACAAGGCTCTCCTGCGGAGGAAAGGCAGCGACTATTCCGCCGTCGGTTTCTATCTGCCCCACGATCCCTTGATCGCAGGCGACAGCTTCATGGATTACATAATGTCCATAGACGAACTGGAGCAGAAGACCGGAGTGGACTTTTTCGTCAACCTTTCCGTAGTAGTGGGCACCTCCAATGCCGACGCCATAGAGTCGGCGGATCCACTTCAGACCGTCAAAAACTGGTAATATAAAACTAACCATATGAGAATCAAAGCATTTGCCCTTCTTGCCGCACTCGCGCTTCTGTTCGGGTGCGGTCCGGCAGCGAAAGTTTCCTCCAATACTGTCCGGGAGTCCCAGATCATCGGGTTCTACAACCTCGAAAACCTTTTCGACACCTTCCACGACGAAGGCAAGAACGACTATGAGTACCTGCCCGACGGCGGCAACCAGTGGACCGAGGCCAAATACCAGAAGAAACTCCACAACATGGCCCGCGTGATAGCCGCCATGAAGGAAGACAACGGCGTATGGCACACCGTCCTCGGCGTCTCTGAAATCGAGAACCGCCACGTCCTCGAGGACCTCGTGGCCGACGAGCAGATAGCCTCCGCCAACTACCAGATAGTCCATTACGACGGTCCCGACCGCCGCGGCGTCGATGTAGCCCTGCTCTACGACCCCACCAAGTTCACGCTGCTCGAAAGCGAGTCCATCCCCTTCACCTTCGAGGGCAGCGCCATCAAGTTCGACATGACTCCCGAGGAGCAGGCCAACTTCCGCACCCGTGACATCCTGATGTGCCGCGGCCTAATCGGCGGCGAGATGTTCGCCTTCTACGTCTGCCACCTTCCTTCCCGTCTGGGCGGCAAGGGCGCCGACAACCGCGCCCGCGGCGGCGAAATCGCCTACAACCACTCCCGCACCCTCATGGAGAAGTATCCCGGCATCAAGTGCGTCATCATGGGCGATATGAACGACAACCCCACCGACCCGTCCATGGCCGTTTACATGAGGGGCCGCGAAACCCTTGAGGAAGTGGGCCCTGAAGACTATTTCTCCCCGTTCCTCAGCATGCTCAAGGCCGGTTACAGCTCCCTGTACTACCGCGGCGAGAGCAACATCTACGACTGCATCCTCGTCAGTTCCAGCCTCGCCAGGGCGCAAGCCGGAACCTGGCAGATCCAGCCCATCATCAAGGGCAAGTTCTACGGACGCATCTTCACCAAGCCGTTCATGACCAACCAGAGCGGCCAGTACAAGGGCACTCCGTTCCGTACCTTCTCCGGCGGCGCCTTCGTCGGCGGCTACTCCGACCACTATCCTACTTACATCGTAATCGCAAGATAACAACCTCCGGCCTATGTCTAAACGATATTACATCGCTCTCGCCGCCCTGCTTGCAGCCGTCACCCTCTCCGCCCAGGACTTTTCCGGCGGCGTCAAGGGAACGGTCATCAACCGCAGCGGCAGGGAGCCCATTGAGAAAGCCAGGCTCACCCTCATGCAGGGCGCCAGCCAGATCGCAGTCGTGCAGTCCGCCGAGGACGGCACATTCGAGATCCAGGGTCTCGACGACGGCCAGTACACCCTTGTCATCGAGGCTCCCGACTTCCTGGAGAGCCAGGTACAGGTGACGGTCAACGACGGCTACGTGAAGAATATGTTCAACCTTTCGCTGACCGCCCTGCGTCAGCTTTCCGAAGTGGACGACGATTCATTCGCGGCATTCGACCTCGACGATTCCGGCTACAACGACAATCCCACCATCCTCTTCGGTTCCAACGACGTCTTCAACAACATCGCCGGCTTCAATTTCTCGTCGGTGCGTTTCCGCGCCCGCGGCTACAGCTCCGAGAGCCAGGACGTCTATCTCGCCGGTGTCAAGATGAACGACGCCATCACCGGATACAGCCCATTCTCCCTCTGGAGCGGCCTCAATGAGGCCATGCGTTCCAAGGAGTCGGTATTCGGCTCCGAGGTGTCCGATTACGGATTCGGCGGCTACAACGGCGTCACCAATATCTTCGGCAACGCCGCCAACGTCCGCAAGGGCCTCCGCGGAAGCGTCCTCACCAACAGCACGCTGTACCGCCTCCGCCTCATGGCTTCCTACGCCACCGGCTGGCTCGACAACGGCTGGGCGTTTGCCGCCAACGTCAGCGCCCGTCTGGGCGGCAACGACTGGGTGAAGGGCGTGTATTACCGTTCCTTCGCATACTATCTGGCCGCGGACAAGAAGATCGGCGACGACCACCAGATCGGCTTCATCTTCTTCGGCACTCCCGGCGAGCGCGGCGCCCAGATGGCATCCACCCAGGAGGTCTATGACCTGATGTACGACAATATGTACAACGCCAACTGGGGCTACCAGGCCGGCAAGGTCCGCAACGCCCGTGTCCGCAAGACCCACGAGCCCGTGGCAGTCATCAAGTACGACTACAACCCCGGCGACAAGTTCTCGGCAAGCGCCACGGCCCTCTTCCGTTTCGGCAAGAACGGCTACACCGCCCTCGACTGGTACAACGCCCAGGACCCCAGGCCCGACTACTACCGCAATCTCCCCAGTTACTTCTACAACACTGACCCCGACTGGAACCGCAACAACCAGCCCAAGGCCCTCGACACCTACATCAGCTGGTACAATGAAGATCCCAACGTGGTCCACCTGAACTGGGACCGCCTCTACAGGGTCAACCAGCAGAGTGCGAACGGCCGTTCCAAGTATGTACAGGAGGAGCGCCGCACCGACCAGCTCGACTTCAACCTTGCCGCGACCTTCAAGTACCGCCCGCTCAGCTGGATAACCGTCACCGGCGGCCTGAACGGACGCATTAACAATACCGAGTACTACAAGATTCTCGCAGACCTTCTGGGAGGCCAGTACTTCCTCGACGTCGACAACTTCGCCGACCGCGACTACGCCGCTCAGCCCTGGAAGAGCCAGAATGACCTCAATTATTACATCGCCAACGGCGAGCCCCGCAAGCTTCACGTCGGCGACAGGTACGGCTACGATTACCTCGCCCAGATGCGCAGCTTCGGAGCGTGGGCCAACGGCCAGTTCGTCTTCGACAAACTGAGCGCCAACGTCGGCCTGAAGGCCGGATACGAAGTGTTCTGGCGCCACGGTCTCGTGCGCAAGGGCCTCTTCCCCGGCTATCCCAAGGCAGAAGACAAGGAGGCCTGGGCAGCCGCCGGCATAGTTCCCACCTCGGAGACTTCATCCTGGGTGTCCGACAAGGCCAGGTTCTTCACCTACGCCGCCAAGCTCGGGCTCAACTACGTCATCACCGGCAACCAGAGGGCGTACCTCAATGTGGGCTACTTCAACGACGCTCCCAAGTTCAACCAGGTGTTCCTATCTCCCAGGACCCGCAACTCCATGGTCGCCGACCTCACCACCGTCAAGACCTTCGCGTCCGATGTCAACTGGCAGTACAGCGGCAACGGCATCAACGTCCGCGCCACCGCTTACTACACCACCATCAAGGACCAGTCCAAGGTGATGAGCGCCTACGACGACATCCAGAACGCATTCTCCAACTTCGCCCTGAGCGGCATCGACGAGATGCACGCCGGCGTGGAACTCGGATTCAAGGTCCCCACCTACCTTGTGGAGAACCTCTCCCTGCAGGGCGTCTTCGCCTGGGGACGTTACGTCTATACGTCCAATCCCAAGATGGTCCAGACCCTCGACAACAGCGCCGAGCCCGTCTCCTACAACGGCAAGCAGATTGTCAACGTAAGCTTCTGGAAGGAGAATCCCGTATATGCCAAAGACGCCTACGGACGCATCCCCGCCGATACTAGACTGCAGGACGTCAAGAAGATGCAGCAGCACTTCGTGCCCTCCACGCCCCAGCTTGCAGCCAGCCTCGGCCTTGCATACAACTACAACTACTGGTTCATCGACGCCGACGTCGAATACTTCGACCAGGCCTACCTCGACATGAACCCCCTCTACCGTACCGACTATGCCGTCCAGGGTCCCGACCATCTCCCCAGCCCCGAAGAGATCGAGTACATGACCACCCAGGAGAAGTTCGACCCCGCAGTGCTGCTCAACCTCTCCGTCGGCAAGTCATGGTTCATCCAGCGCAAGTACCAGCTGGGCTTCTCCCTCAACGCCAAGAACCTGCTCAACAACACCGGCGTCAAGACCGGCGGCTACGAGCAGACCCGAATGGTGGACAACACCGAGGGCAAGTCCCGCTACTACCGTTTCGATTCCAAGTACTTCTATATGTCCGGAATCAATTACATGTTGAACATCTATTTCAGATTCTAAGCCATGAAAAAGATACTTTACGCACTTTTCGCATTGGCCCTTGCAGTATCCTGCGAGGAGTTCGAACCTGTGTTCACATTCAAGTACGATGAGCCCGCCCCGTTCGTGGGTGCCACGGACGCCGAGGCCCTCGCCGCATTCGGCGCCACGTCCTTCACCACCATCGCCGAGCTCAAGTCCCGTTACAAGGTACATGAGAAGCCGGTCAAGATAGAGGAACCGCTGGTCATCCGCGGCGAGGTCACCACCTCCGACGAGAGCGGCAACGTTTACCGTGAAATATACCTCCAGGACGCATCCGGGGCCATAGACTTCAAGCTTGGCCGCAGCAGCTCCTACGACGACTACAAGCCCGGCCAGATCCTGTATGTCGACTGCAACGGCCTCACTCTCGGCGAGTATGGTTACAAGAGCGGCAACTACGGCGGCGCCGGCCTCGTCCAGCTCGGCGTAGACCGCGCCCAGAAGGTCAACGACAAGGGCGAATGGGTCAATGCCGACGATTACGAAGTCTCGTACATCGACCTCCAGTCCATCATCGACAAGCATGTGAAGAAGGGCCCCATCCTGCCGGAGGCTGAGCGCATCAAACCCCTTTCGGCCATCACCGGGCAGCAGATTTCCGCCATCAAGAACGACCTGCACAACAAGCTCGTCGGCCAGATAGTGGAGCTCAAGGGTGTCAAGTACGGCAACCAGTACGGCGGCAAGGAGGTCTTCTGCCTCTTCTACCCCGACCCCAACCAGAACCACACCTCCAACGAGCCCTGGAACCGCGTGTTCATCTCCTCTCCCCAGAACAACACCAGCAAGAACGACTATACCTACGGCATAACCACCTGGGCGCTTACCAAGCACCGCTTCATCGCCCACATGGAGGCAGGGGACTGGGATGAGCTCGAAGTGGGCAGCGGCAGCACGCACTACGGTACTGTCGGCACAGCCGTCACTTCCATGAACGAATTCGGCTACGAGCGCCCCTACAAGGACGTCATACTTGAATTCGCGAATTCGCAGAGCGTCAGCCAGTACTTCATGTATGACGGAGTGGAAATCCAGATCCGCACCAGCGGCTACGCCCGTTTCGCCGACTTCGAAATCCCCGCCGACGTACGCGACGGCTCCAAGACCCTCGACATAGTCGGCATCCTGTCCCGCTACCAGGGCAGCGCACAGTTCACGCTCCTGAGCGCCACCTACAGCGGCGACAGCAAGAATATCCTCATCATAGGAGAAGAATAGAATGAAAAAGACAATACTTCTGATTGCAGCAGCAATGGCAATGACAGCTTGTGGAGACAAGAATCCCTTCTTCCAGGAATGGGATACCCCTTACGGCAGCGCGCCGTTTTCCAAGATAAAGACCTCCGACTATATGCCCGCCTTCGAGGCCGGCATCAAGGAGCAGAAAGCGAACATCCAGGCCATCATCGACAATCCCGAGGCCCCCACCTTCGACAACACCATACTGGCGTATGAGCAGGCCAGCCCCATCCTGGACCGCGTGGAAGGCGTTTTCTTCAACCTTGCGGAGAGCGATTCCACTCCTGAGATGCAGGCCATCGAGGAGGAGGTCACCCCCATGCTGGCCGACGCCGGCAATGAGATCCTCATGAACGAGGACCTCTTCGCCCGCGTGAAGGCCGTTTACGACGGCTCCGCCTCCCTCACCCGCGAGCAGCAGATGGTGGTCAAGAAGATTTACCAGGCATTCGAGCGTAACGGCGTGGGCCTCACCGGCGACGCCCGTAAGCGTTTCGCCGAGATCAACACCCGCCTGAGCACCCTCAGCCAGAAGTTCGGCCAGAACCTGCTGGCGGAGAACAACGCCTTCAAGGAGGCCACCGGCATCACGGTCAGCGAGTACTACGACTTCATGTCCTCCTGCCCCGACAGGGACAAGCGCGAACAGGTCTTCAAAGCATATTCCACCCGCGGCAACAACGGTGGCGAGCACGACAACAACGCCATCGTCCTGGAGATACTCAAGCTCCGCGCCGAGCAGGCCGAACTGCTGGGATATCCCAACTTCGCCGCCTACCAGCTGTCAGACAAGATGGCCGGCGACCCCGCCACCGTCGACAGTTTCCTGCAGCCCATAATGGACGCCGCAATGCGCAAAGCGAAGGAGGAAATGGCCGACATGAAGGCCCTCGCAGGCCACAAGATCGAGGCCTGGGATTACAGTTACTACGCCGACAAGGTGCGCGTGATGAAGTACGCCCTCGACGAGAACCAGACCAAGCCCTACTTTGCCGCCGACAGCGTCCTCAAGGGCGTCTTTACGGCAGCTGAGCGCGTTTACGGCATACACATCGAGCCCGCGGAAGACGTCGAGGTTTACAATCCCGAGGTCAAGGCGTACAAGCTCACCGACGCCGACGGCTCCCTTCTTGGCATCTTCTACCGCGACTACTTCGTCCGCCCCACCAAGCGCGGCGGCGCATGGATGAACAACTTCCGCGAGCAGCAGGAGGGCGTCCGTCCTATAATCGTCAACGTATGCAACTTCCCCGAGCCCACGGCTGAGCAGCCTTCGCTCCTCACTATCGACAACGTGCAGACGGCCTTCCACGAGTTCGGACACGCCCTCCACGGCTTCCTCACCCAGTGCAAGTACCAGACGGTGAGCGGTACCTCGGTGGCACGCGACTTCGTGGAGATGTTCTCCCAGTTCAACGAGAACTTCGCCTTCGAGCCGGAGATCCTCGCCACTTACGCCAATCATTGCCAGACCGGCGAGCCCATTCCTGCCGAACTGGTGCAGAAGGTCCGCAATGCGCTCAAGTTCAACCAGGGATTCACCACCGGCGAACTCTGCGCCGCATCCATCCTGGATATGAAGTGGCATGAGCTGAGCGCCGCCGAGCTTGCCGCATTCAACGGCCCTGACGACATCCGCGCCTTCGAGGAGAAGGTATGCAAGGAAATGGGCCTCGTGGACGAAATCATTCCCCGTTACCGCACCAGCTACTTCAACCATATCTTCAACAGCGGCTACAGCGCCGGCTACTACAGCTACCTGTGGAGCGAGGTGCTCTGTGCCGACGCCTGGGAGAAGTTCCTCAGCGACGGAGTGTTCAACAAAGATACCGCTGACAGCTTCCGCGCCACCTTCCTGGAGAAGGGCGGCAGCGAGGAGCCTATGACTCTCTTCCGCAGCTGGAGAGGCGCAGAACCCGACCCGGGAGCCCTTCTCCGTGCCCGCGGACTATAGAATAACTGAAACTATAATGGAAAAGAAAAAAGTTTTACTGATGATCCTTGACGGTTGGGGCGAAGGACGCCACGACCGCAGCAATGCAATTTATACCCAGGGCGCGCCCTTTATCGACAGCCTGCGGGCAAAATATCCCATGGCGCATCTTCACGCCTGCGGCGAGTACGTCGGCCTGCCCGACGGCCAGATGGGCAACAGCGAAGTCGGCCACATGAACCTCGGCGCCGGCCGCGTCGTCTATCAGGACCTGGTGAAGGTCAACATCGCCTGCCGCAAGCACGAACTGCTTCAGAACAAGGAAATCCGCGCCGCATACGACTACGTCAGACAGTCCGGCAAGAAGCTCCATTTCTTCGGCCTCTGCTCCCACGGCGGCGTGCATTCCTCCCTGGAGCACCTGTACGAGTTCCTCGCCGTAGCGAAGAACGAGGGCATCGACAATGTCTTCGTCCATTGCTTCATGGACGGCCGCGACACCGACCCCCGCAGCGGCTACGGCTTCGTGAAGGAGCTTGAAGAGAAGATGGCTGCCACAACCGGCAAGATTGCCACTGTCTGCGGCCGCTTCTACGCCATGGACCGCGACAAGCGCTGGGCCCGCATCAAGGAGGCCTACGACATGCTCGTCGAGGGCAAGGGCGCAAGGTTCGCCAGTGCGCTGGAGGGCATCCAGGCATCGTACGACGCAGAAGTCACCGACGAGTTCATCAAGCCCATCGTGATAGAAAAGGACGGCAAGCCGCTCGCCACCGTGGAAGAAGGCGACTGCGTCATCTTCTACAATTTCCGCAACGACCGCGCCCGCGAGCTTACCAATGTGCTCACCCAGAACGAGATGCCCGAGGAAGGCATGCACACGATACCCCTGTACTACTGCACCCTCACTCCCTACGACGCCTCCTTCCAGGGCCTGCACATCCTCTTCCCCAAGGAGGAGGTCACCGATACCCTCGGAGAGACCATCTCCAAGGCAGGCCTGAGGCAGCTCCGCATAGCCGAAACCGAGAAGTACGCCCACGTGACCTTCTTCTTCAACGGCGGACGCGAAACCCCGTTCGAGGGCGAAGACCGCATCCTGGTCAATTCCCCCAAGGTGGCCACCTATGACCTCCAGCCAGAAATGAGCGCAGTTGAGGTTACCGACAAGCTTTGCGAAGCCATCCGCAGCGAAAAGAACGACCTCATCATCCTCAATTACGCCAACGGCGACATGGTCGGCCACACCGGTGTGTACAAGGCCATCTGCAATGCCGTAGGATGCATCGACGGCTGCGTCGAGACCACCGTCACCTGCGCCCTCAACCACGGCTACACCGTACTCCTCACCGCAGACCACGGCAACGCCGACTATGCGGTCAACGAGGACGGCAGCCCCAACACCGCCCACTCCCTCAACCTGGTGCAGTTCATAGTGATAGGCGCCGGCGACGAGGTCAAGACGGTAAAGGACGGTGCACTCTGCAACGTCGCTCCCACCATTCTCAAGCTGATGGGCATACCCCAGCCTGAGGCCATGACTGCGGAGCCGCTGATATGATATTCCGGCTCGAACCAATCCTCCGCCCCATGGTGTGGGGCTCGGAGCTCTGGGTGCTTTCCGGCTACCCCGAGCGTATGTCGGTCGTTGCCGACGGCCCCTGCAAGGGGATGACCATCAATGAATTGGTGGCTGAATACAAAGCTTCGCTCCTGGGCGCGGAGAATTACCGCCGCTTCGGTGACGAGTTTCCGCTCCTTGTCAAGTTCCTCGACGTACACGACGCCCTGAGCATTCAGGTGCATCCCTCCGAGGAACTTGCCCAGGCGCGTTGCGGCCAGCACGGCAAGAATGAGATGTGGTACGTCATCCGGGCTGAGAAGGGGGCCGAACTTATGGCCGGCCTCTCGCAGCAGATTACTCCGGACGAATACGTCCGCCGCGTGGCCGACGGCACCATAACCGACGTCCTCGCGCATCATTCCATATCGGAGGGCGACGTATTCTTCATTCCGACAGGACGCATCCATGCTCTTTTGCCCGGTAGTTATATTGCTGAAATCCAGCAGACTTCCGATATGACATACCGGCTCTACGACTATAACCGTCCGGGCCTTGACGGCAAACCCCGGGAGCTCCACACGGAACTTGCCAGGGATGCGATAGACTATCGGGTCTATCCTGAGTACCGCACGCGCTACCGGCACGCGAAGGACGAAGAGGTCCTCCTTGCCGAGTGCCCCTATTTCCGCACGTCCCTTCTTGACCTGGACCGTCCCTTCGCGATGGATATACGCGCCCGCGACAGTTTTATGGTGCTGATGAACGTCGGCGGCAGCGGCACGGTCACTTGTGACGGCGAGGCTGCCGTACTGGGCAGCGACGGCTGCCTGCTCATTCCGGCATCGGCACAAAAGTTAGAGTTCAGCCCCGACGCCTGCGGCCTCAGGCTGCTGGTCGGACAGATATGACCGCATGAAAAAGAACAAAAAGGAAAAGAAACCGCGTAATACCGTGCGCTCCAAGTCCCTGCCGGAGTTTACCGGCAAGGTGCAGATGACCCGCGAGGGCTTCATCTTCGTCGTGATAGAAGGCCAGGACGAAGACGTCTTCGTAAAGGCCGCCAAGACGCGCCACGCCCTCAACGGCGACATCGTCCGCGTGGCCGTCAGCCGTCACTCCGGCGCAGGCAAGCGCCGCGAGGGCGAGGTTGTGGAGATACTGGAACGCAGCAAGGCGCCGTTCGTAGGCTTCATGCATTTCGTGGGCGCCCAGGCCTGGGTGCTCATGCAGAGCAAGTCTATGCCTTACGACATCGAGGTCGATGCCGAACAGGCCAGGAGCGCCGGAGCGCAGCAGGGAATGAAGGTAGCCGTGGTGGTGGACCGCTGGGAGCGCCGCGACCTGGGCCCCCGCGGCCACATAGTGGACGTGCTGGGCATGCCCGGAGAGAACGAGACCGAGATGCACGCCATCCTTGCCGAATTCAACCTTCCGTACCGCTTCAGCAGCGAGGTGGAGAAGGCTGCGGACAAGATTTCCGAAGAAATCACACCCGCGGACCTCAAGGGCCGCAAGGACTTCCGCGACGTCCTCACCTTCACCATCGACCCTTCCGACGCCAAGGACTTCGACGACGCCCTGTCGCTCCGCAAGCTCCAGAACGGCAATTACGAAGTGGGCGTGCATATCGCCGACGTATCCTATTACGTCAAGCCCGGCACCGCAGTGGACGCCGAGGCCCGCGACAGGGGCACTTCCGTTTATCTTGTAGACCGCACCGTCCCGATGCTCCCCGAGAAGCTCTGCAACAAGCTCTGCTCCCTGCGTCAGGACGAGGATAAACTCACATTCTCCGCCGTCTTCGAGATAGGTCCCAAGGGTGCCGTGAAGTCCCGCTGGATAGGCCGTACCGTCATACGTTCCAACAGCAGGATGGATTATGAGCAGGCGCAGGCCGTCATCGACAATCCTCCCGCAGATCCAACCGAGCTGGAGGACGCAATCCTTATCCTGGACAGGCTGGCCCGCATTTTCCGGGAGGCGCGCTTCAAGTCCGGCGCCATCAATTTCGACCGACCCGAGATGAAGGTCGAGGTGGACGATACCGGCAAGCCTGTGCGCGTCTATCAGAAGATCGCCCGCGAATCCAACAACCTCATCGAGGAATTCATGCTGCTGGCCAACCGCACCGTGGCCGAATATGTGGCCACCGGCGGCAGGCTCAACGGCGTGGAGATGAAGAACGCCAAGACCTTCGTCTACCGTATCCACGACGAGCCCAATTACGAAAAACTGGAGGGCCTCCGCGGGTTCGCAGCAGGCTTCGGCTACAAGATGAAAGAGGCCACCAGCGGCGCCGGAGCGGCATCTTCACTCCGTGAGCTCCTCAGTTCCTCCGTCGGCAAGCCCGAGCACGGTGCCTTCGAGAACATCGCCCTGCGTTCCATGGCCAAGGCCGTTTACAGCACGGAAAACATCGGCCATTACGGCCTTGCCTTCCGTTTCTATACCCATTTCACCTCACCCATCAGGCGCTACCCCGACCTTATGGTGCACCGCCTGCTTACCAGGTATCTGGCTAACGGAGACTCCGTTGACAAGGGCAAGTTCGAGGCGGAATGCCAGTACGCGTCCATGCGCGAGCAGGTTGCCGCCGACGCCGAGCGCACCAGCGTCAAATACAAGCTGGTGGAATTCATGCAGGACAAGGTGGGAATGGAGTTCGACGGAGCCGTGTCCGGCGTAACTGAATGGGGAATGTACGTCGAACTGGACGAAACCCACATCGAAGGCATGGTGGCCCTGCGGGAGATGCGCTCTGACTTCTTCGAGTTCGACGAGAAGCGTTACCGCCTGGTTGGCCGCCGTACCCGCAAGGAGTATCGCCTGGGCGACCGCGTCCGCATACGCGTTGCCGCCGCCAACCTCGAGCAGCGCCTCCTCGACTTCGAGCTCATCGAACCGGAAACCGCCGATCAGGCCTCTTCTGTCATTTCGACCGGAGCGAAGCGGAGTGGAGAAATCTCCTCCGACCCTGACGGCCTCGACGACGACCAGCGCGCCCTGGAAGACGCCACCCAGGAGCGATATCGCTCTCCGCTGCCCCGCGGCCACAAGAAGCTTTCCTTCCGTTCCGGCCGTACGTCCCATTCCGGCCACAGGCGCAGCGGCGGCAAGAAAAAGTAGGTCCGTCATGCGAACGCAAACAGCTATCGACTGACGTGATGACCGGCGAGGCGACAGTAGTCAAGAATGCCGGCAGCCACTTCCTGCTGAGCGAGCTTCCGCAGTGGGCCCCTTTCCCGGCCGTGCTGCGGGGCAAAGTACGCCTGGAGCGCAGCGGGGCCACGAATCCGGTGGCCGTCGGCGACCGCGTCCGCTATGCCCTGGAAGGCACCGCCGCCGATGAACTGCATCCCGCAGTGATCAAGGAGGTGCTCCCTCGCTCCAACTACGTCATACGCCGCAGCACCAACCTGTCGCGCCAGTCGCACGTCATCGCGGCCAACCTGGACAGGGCGGTACTTGTCGTCTCCCTGTATTTCCCGGAAATCAAATTGCCGTTCCTGGACCGCCTGCTCGTAACCTGCGAGGTGTACGGCGTGCGTCCTGTGATCGCACTCAACAAATTGGACCTCTACCGGGAACTCGCCTCGGAGCAGGTCGAGGCCTTCTGCCGGATATACCGCGGAGCCGGATACAAGGTTGTGGAGTGCTCCGCGCTGACGGGGGAGGGCATTGACGAACTGAGGTCGATCTGCTCGGACGGCACCAGCCTCCTGAGCGGCGAGTCCGGAGTGGGGAAGTCGTCCGTCATACGTGCGCTCGACCCTTCGCTGGAGCCCAAGGTAGGCGACATCAGCCTCGTCCACCTGCAGGGCCGACATACCACATCGCTGTACGAGATGTACCCCCTAAGCGGCGGCGGATTCATAATCGACACTCCCGGCCTGCGCGGCTTCGGCCTGGTGGACCTGGAGAAGGAAGAAATCTCAAAGTACTTCCCGGAGATGCTCCGGGTGGCGGACAACTGCCGCTTCGTCCCCTGTACGCACACCCATGAGCCCGGATGTGCCGTAAAGGCCGCCCTGGAGGACGGCTCAATCAGCGCCGAGCGCTACAATTCCTACCTGGGGATGCTGGAGGAGGACAAGAAATTCCGCTGATTACCTGGCGCGGCCGATAAGTTTCTCTGCGAACGACTGAAGGACCGGGAGCGCTGACGGCATCCCGGCGACGGACTGCAGCGCAAGGTCGGACAGGCGGACGATTTCCGCGCGGGCGTCGGCGGCGACTCCGAGTCCGTCGTACATTGCCTTCACCTGTGAAATCTTGGCGGTGCGCTCATCCTGCGTGGCCGTGGGACGGTTGAACACTTGCAGGAACGCACTGCGGTCAGGCGTTTTTTCCAGGGCCCGGACGGTCAGCCAGCTCTTCTTGCAGTTGATGATGTCGCCGCCGATGGGCTTGCCGAAGACCTTTTCGTCACCGTAGGCGTCGAGATAGTCGTCGGCGATCTGGAACGCCAGGCCGAGCCGGTAGCCGTAGTCGTACAGGGCGTCGCACTGCTGCGGGGAGGCGGCGGCCGCGAGGGCTCCCATCTTGGCGCTGCAGGCAATGAGCACGGCGGTCTTGAGGCCTATCATTTCCGTGTAATCCTGCATCGGGACGTCGTCCCTGGATTCGAATTCCATGTCGTACTGCTGGCCCTCGCAGACCTGCGCTGCGGTGCGGGAGAACAGATCCAGGGCCTCCCTGCGGCAGTGCTCCGGCGCCTTTGCGATGCGGGTATAGGCGTCGATGAGCATGACGTCGCCGCTGAGGATGGCGGTGTCTTCATTCCACTTCTTCCAGACGGTATCCACGCCCCTGCGGAGCGGGGAACGGTCCATTATGTCGTCGTGGATGAGCGTGAAGGTGTGGAAGACCTCCAGGGCGGCGGCACAGTCCAGTACTCCGGGCTCGAAGGCGTCGCTGAAGAGGCTGTATGCGGTGAGGCAAAGGGTGGGCCGCAGGCGCTTGCCCCCTATGCTTATCATATAGCGGAGAGGGTCGTACAGCCCGGCTGGTTCGGCGGTGAATTCTATGGAGGCGAAAAGCCTTTCGACCTCGGCGGATATCAGTTTTGCGTCTATCATCGTTACAAAGATAACAAATTATTCGGTACGAGGTAATCGGTGCGGTCCTGCGGGCCGGTGAGCCACCAGGCGGCGTCCTCCAGCATCTTGCGGAAACGGCTTCCGAATATGGCCCCGTAGTGGTTGATGCGGTCTTCCTGGGGGTCCGGGCCCTCGTAGAAGAAGGATCCGAAACTTTCCGTATCGGCCACGAACACGCCGATGTTATCCGGCCTCATCATGCTGTAGAGCGCTATTCCGAAGAAGTGGTACCAGGCACCGTAATTGTCGCCCAGTTCCCTGGAATCGTGGCGGATGTATGCAAGACGGCGCTGGATGGGGTCGTCGCTGCGCCGGGGGCGGAAGGGCATTGCCGTGAGGACGTTTTCGCAGGTGAGGAAGGTGAGGTACAGGTTGCCCCTGTTGAGTACGTAGCTCTCTTCGAACAGGTTGTGGGGCTCGATTCCCCTGTCGGGGTAGGTCAGCATACGCTCCCTGAGGGCTTCTTCCCTTCCGGTGACGCAGTAGCGGGACGTCCAGCCGCAGGCGAGGCATACCAGAAGCTTGCTGGTGCCGAAGGTGGAAGCGGGGAAGTCCTTCTGCTTGCCTGCCCAGTGCCTGCCCAGCCTGTGCCAGAAGCCGTATGACAGGTATTGCGACGCTTCCGGAGACCATTTGTGTTCCTCGCCCAGGGTGGGGAAGATGTCGGGGAAATGCGAACGCATTATTTCGGCGCACTTGTTGAGCAGGCGGTCGTTGTCGATTGGAACCGTGCCTGCGGTCTTGTACGGTTGCTTTTCGGGGCGGTCTTCGAGCTGGGGGAGAGGCGTGACGAAGAGATGGCGCAGCAGTTTGACCGGGACGGTGTCGAGTTTGCGGAGCATATAGGCATCGCCTACCGGATCCGTCAGCATGAGACTGTCCTGGCGATACATCCCGGATTCGTAGCTGCCTTCTATTATCCTGAAGAATTCGCTTTCCCGCAGGCTCTGCCTCCTGTCCCGCGGCCGTGTCTGCCCTGCAGGGGCGAGGGCGCACAGCAGCAGTGCAAGCACGGGCAAAAGGACCGGGAGGAACTTCTTCATTGGGCAAATATAAGCCATTTATTTGTATCTTTGCGTCCTGTATGAAACTCTTGTTCGCAACAGGCAACCGCGGCAAGCTCCGCGAGGCCCGGGAGATTCTCTCTCCGGAGGTAGAAGTGATTGGCACGGCCGACCTTGGCATTACCGCCGAGGCCGAGGAAAACGCCCTCACGCTCAAGGAGAATTCGGAGATAAAGGCCCGCTTCATCAAGGGCCTTACCGGCCTGGACTGCTTCGCGGACGACACCGGCCTGGAGGTCGATGCCCTCGGCGGCGCCCCCGGCGTGCACGCAGCCCGGTTTGCACAGGACATCGCCCGCCGCGACGGCCTGCCACTGCCTCCGGACCACGACTTCGGCGCCAATATCGACGTGTTGCTCAGCGAATTGGCAAAGCATCCCGGCGAGCCCCGGACGGCCAGGTTCCGCAGCGTCGTCACCCTGCTGCTTGACGGAGAGTGCCATTTCTTTGAAGGGACGCTCGAGGGGCGCATTGCCCTTTCGCGCAGCGGCAGCGGCGGCTTCGGTTACGACCCGGTCTTCATTGCCGACGAGTACCCCGGCTGCAGCGTAGCGGAGCTCCCGGAAGAGATAAAGAATGCCATTTCCCACCGCGGGAAAGCCCTCCGCGCCATGGCGGACTGGCTCAAAAATTGCTGTTATCCCGGCGTATGAAAAAGATCCTAATCGCTATCGCGCTCCTTGCAACGACCCTGGCTGGCGCGCAGACCAAGGGCTTCAGGCTCGGCAAATGGACTGAAATCCAAAGTACCATACTCAAGGAACTCAACCGTTCCTACGTCGATTCCCTCCCCGTCGACCGCATGCAGCGGGCGGCCGTGGACGCCATGCTCTCCGAGCTCGACCCGTACACCGTATATATCCCCGAGGAGGAGAATGAAGACCTCCGCATGATGATAAACAAGTCCTACGGTGGCATCGGCGCCGTCATCTACAAGCCGGATGTCCAGGGCAACGTCATCATCAACGAGCCATATAAGGACTCCCCGGCGGCCCGGGCGGGCCTGCAGTGCGGCGACGAGATCCTCACCATCGACGGTGAGACTGTCGCCGGCCTCACCAGCCAGCAGAGCAGCGAAAAGATGCGCGGAGTCCCCGGCACCAAGGTCAAATTCCGCGTCAGGAAGGTGTGGACGGGGGATATGAAAGACATCACCATCACCCGTCAGACCATACATCTGCCCGATATAGAATACTCCGGCATGATTACTCCCCGTACGGGGTACATCAACGTCTCCGGCTTCACGGAAGGCGTCGGTGAGCAGGTGCGCGGGACCGTCAAGTCCCTTCTCCGCGGCGGCCAGCTCGACACCCTGGTCATCGACCTGCGCGGCAACGGAGGCGGAATCCTCGGCGAGGCGGTTGAAATCGTTTCGGCATTCGTTCCCAAGGGCTCCCTCGTCGTGACGGCGAAGGGACGCGAGGCCGGATCGTCCTACGCCTACCGCACTACCAAGGACCCGGTCGATACAAAGCTGCCGCTCATCGTCCTGGTCGATTCCGCCAGCGCTTCGGCGTCGGAAATCGTCTCCGGAGCCCTTCAAGACATGGACAGGGCGGTTATTATAGGCACCCGCACTTTCGGCAAGGGCCTCGTGCAGAGCATCCGCCCCATGCCGTACAACGGCCAGCTAAAGGTCACTACCGCCAAATACTATACGCCCAGCGGCCGCTGTGTGCAGGCAATCGACTATTCGCACCGCAACGAGGACGGCAGCGTCGGGCACATTCCTGATTCTCTCACGCACGAGTTCAAGACCGCCGGCGGCAGGACGGTACGCGACGGCGGCGGCATCACGCCGGATATCGTCATCAATCCCCATCAGTACAGCCGCCTGACCTATTCCCTCGTCATGAACGGGGTGGTGGAGCAGTACGCGCTGGAATATGTGAGGCGTCACAGGAGCATCCCGCCGACGGACGAATTCCGCCTGTCGGACCAGGAGTACGAAGACTTCATCGCCTTCGCTCAGGGGAAGACTTTCGACTATCGCAGTTCTGCGAAGACTTACTTCGATTATGTCCGCAAGGAGCTTGAGAGGGACGGGCTGACCGAGGCCATGGCCCCTCAGCTGGAGGCCCTCGGGAAGGCACTGGATATGGAGAAGGACGAGTTCCTGCGGCTCAAGAAGGACGAGATCGTCCCGTTCATCGAGGAGGAGATAGTGGTCCGTTACTACTATCAGCCCGACGGGGTGAAACTGCGTCTGCGTTATGATTCCCAACTCTCCGAAGCCCTGCGCCAGGCCGCGGAATTCAAGTTTTGAGATTATGGTGAAGGCGTTGGAAAAAGAGCGTTCGGAGCGAAGCGACGCAGGGGGTGTCGGGGGGTACGCCCCCCGTCCCCTGGGGGTGCAGGGGGATAATGGGGGAGCATTATCGCTTGAGATAATGCTTCCCGCAGGGGATTTTTCCTGCCTGCACGCGGCAATCCAGGGAGGCGCCGATTCCGTCTACTTCGGGGTCGGCCGCCTGAACATGCGTTCGCGCAGTGCGTCCAATTTCGCCCCGGAAGACCTCGCCGAGGTGGTCCGTATCTGCCGCGAGGCCGGAGTCAAGTCTTACCTTACCCTCAATATCATCCTGTATCAGGAGGACCTGCAGCCCATGCGGGAGGCGCTGGACGCCGCCCTCGCTGCGGGAGTCGATGCCGTCATAGCATCGGACGTGGCCGCGCTGGAGTACGCCCGCAAGATCGGTCTTGAAGTCCACGCATCCACGCAGCTGAACGTCTCCAACGTCGAGGCGCTCCGGTTCTACGCCCGCTGGGCCGACGTGGTCGTCCTTGCGCGTGAACTCACCCTTGACCAGGTCCGGGAGATTCACGAGGCGGTGGAAAGGGAACCCATCTGCGGACCGTCCGGCAAGCCCGTGCGCATAGAGATGTTCGCCCACGGAGCATTGTGCATGGCCGTGAGCGGCAAATGTTACCTCAGTCTCGGCGCCTACGGCCATTCCGCCAACAGGGGCGCCTGCATGCAGGTCTGCCGCAGGGGTTACGAGGTAACCGACCTGGAAACCGGTTATCAGCTCAATATCGACAACGAGTACATCATGTCCCCCAAGGACCTCTGTACCATAGAGTTCATGGATAAGATGGCCGCCTGCGGAGTGCGGGTATTCAAGATCGAAGGACGTGCCCGCAGTGCCGAGTATGTGAGCCGCTGCGCCAGGTGCTACCGCACCGCCGCCGATGCCGTCGAGGCCGGGACTTTCACCCCGGAACTGGCCTCACAGCTGAAGGAGCAGCTCGCGGAGGTCTTCAACCGCGGCTTCTGGGACGGCTACTACCAGGGCGCCAGGCTGGGCGAATGGAGTGCAGTTTACGGCTCCCAGGCCACCCGGCGCAAGGTTTACCTCGGAAAAATCAGCAACTGGTTCGACCGCATCGGAGTTGCGGAAATCGCCGTCGAGGCCGCCGAACTCCACCGCGGTGACGAAATAATGGTCATAGGCCCCACCAGCGGAGTTACGCAGGTTACCGTGGACGACATGCGCCTCAACCTCGAGCCCTGCGACCTCGCCCCCAAAGGCTCCCGCTGCTCCGTAGCCATCCCCGCCGGCCCCTCAGGCGAGCACGTCCGCCGGGGCGACAAGGTCTTCCTCTGGGTAAGCAACTGAGTGGGCCTCTTGCACCTCCATCGCGACTGGTATGGGGTGCAAAAAACCTGTGATTCGCCCCCGGGGTCACCGTTTTGGGCCTGCTCGGGTGCAAACCCCCTGCAATTTGCCCCCCGCCTCACAGTTCTGAGCCTTTCCGGGTGCGAAACCTTAGCCTTTTGCACCCCAGTGGGGCTCTTTTCCGGTTTCTTTTGGGGGGATTATCTGGCTTGTGGGAACATCGAGTCTAGGATGGTCGGGTCCATCTTGAGGATTCGGCGGAGCTGGCTGTTGCCGGCATTGTGATCGAAATGGAGCTGGCGGGCGAGTTCGACTTTGGCGCCTTGGTCGAGCAGGGCGGGGGACTGGGCGTTATACTTTTGTTTTGCCAGCATGCAGGCTGCGGAGTACATTTCCTCATCCGTCAAGATGACCTTATCGCCCAGGAGGTTTGCGAATTCGGCATATGCTTCAAAGTTCTTTGTGAGCATATTGAGGTATTGATGGGCGCTTCGGAAATAGTTCCGTCCAGTCCTCCAATCGCAGATACTTTCCGGAGAAATACATCCGTTCCTGACCGTGAAGTAATCTGGTAATTTGATTACTCGACTGTTTGTCAATTCACGTTGCTGACGATATGTCAATTCGTTGTATTTGATGGACTTAAGATTGTCGATACTTTCTCCGAAGTACAGTCCCCCGCTGCCCCATTGACTGGAGAACGGGGTTTGCGACGAATCTACAACGTACTTGTTCCGGTGGGTATAAACGATGTTGTTCCTCAGAGATTTGAGAGAATCGATGGACAGCGGGTCGCAGATGAATGAGGACAGGTCAAGAAGGCGTCCTTTTGATGCCGAATAGCGCTTGAGCTTTCCGGCAAGGAATTCAAGAAGGTCGATGCATGGTTGCTTGGTGGCGGCTCCGACAACCTCGTGTAAGTGATTGGCCATAATCTGATAGGCGTACACTTTGAGTCCGCACTTCAAGGAACCAATGGCCAGTTGTGTCATACCGAAGCGATAATCCCCGGTACAGGTAAAGATAAGATCGGTAAGATTACCGGGAGTCGCGATGTGCCAGAAAGGACCGTTCTGGTCGAAGAGGTATTGGCAATATGCCTCTTTGTCGATAAATGAAGAGTTTTTCATAATCCAACATTTTCAGTTCAGGCAAATATGATAAGAATCCAGGCATTCTCCAAACGATCCGCCAATTATTTTAAATCGGGGTGCAAATAGCCCGTCTTTTGCCCCCGCACTCGCGGTTTTCGGTAGGTCCGGGTGCAAAACCAAGCCTTTTTGCACCCTCCAAATATACTTGACTATTTGCTGCTTTTCCGCCGATTGTGCTCCACGCACAGGAGCTGGCAGTTCTCGGCCACGGTCTTTCCGCCTTCCACCCAAGGAGTGATGTGGTCTGCCTCCATCTCGTCAATCTCCCAGTGCGTTTTCTCCCTGTGTTCAGCGACGCAGTGCGGGCAGATACCGCCCTGACGCTCATAGACTTCGCGCTTTACCGCGTCGTCGAAAGTGCGAAGATTCAGGTACTTCTCGTTGCCGGTGAGCACGTACTGGTAGATGCCGGACTTCTTCTGAACCTCAGGGTCTTGCATCAGCCCGGCCACTTTCTTCTCAAGCGCAGCCGTGTCCAGTGGCTTGGAGCCAAACTCATTGAACATCTCGCCCCATGGCAGGCCCTTCATCTCTTTGCGGTAAGTAGGGAAAATGGTCTTCACCCAATTGATGACATTGCAGTAGTAAAGCCATAACTCGTTGCAGTTTGGGTCGTGCTGATGGTCGGCCATATACTGCTCGATATGCCCGTCGGACATCCATTTGAGCACCAGCTCCAGAAGTCCTTGCCGATTCACCTCGCATCGCACATACTTGTCGCCCAGGCCGATGCCGGCGCAATTGCTTTTAGAGAAATGACGCTTGGCATCAGTGAGCCAGGCTCCGGTGTAAACTGCATTTCGGAGTTCCTGGTCCGAGAGCTTTTCACCGGCAATATTCACAATCTTGAACCAGTCCAGCTTTTCCGAATCCGTCCCTTCGCAGAAATACACCATCAGTTTGTAGTCCAGAATCTGAGCTTGCTGGTCGTCCGTGAGGGTATGGAAATACTTCTCGTCAATGGAAAAGTCATTGTTCAGATACTGGCAGATGGAAAGAGTCCGTTGCTGCCCGTCCAGTACCTCGAAGCTCCCGTCCTCCTTTTTCACCCAGTACATGATGTTGAGGGGGAAACCATGCCGCACGGTGTTGATAACTTCCTCTCGCTGTTTGCCCGTATAGACAAACTCGCGTTGATATTTTGGCCGGACGTCCAAGCGGCCGCCATAGGCCACCACGCCCTCCTCCTGGGAGTCCAGATATCCGTTGAACAGGTCTCGGATGTTGATTTCGTTAAGTTCTATAATCATGACTGTTTCCTCCTGATAATGATTCGTGAATACATTGCCCGCGGTTTTCCATTAACGGTCATTACAAGATCTCTCATGTTTGCAGTGTAATGGCCAGTGCCGCCATGTGCACGATATCTGGCTATCCAATCTTCGCC
>JAEEGL014132216.1_pt1 | contig 36703 bp, 10 predicted proteins | sample 9134231 | NCBI WGS metagenome assembly JAEEGL01 (sample SAMN16246548, study PRJNA631951) | gut metagenome | biome: gut microbiome; feature: rumen; material: fiber-attached | host: Bos | place: Iran: Karaj | collected 2018-10 | reverse complement strand
GTAATATTTTTAAATCATGTAATGATTTTAATCCTTTTACTAATTGAATAAATATTTTCCATATTTCACTTTCTTCAAAAAATTTTGCTGTTTTTTTATGTTCGATTATTCTTTGGTATAAATCACCTTTATCTGCATATTCCATTACTATTCCTAATGTAGAATCTTTTTCATCAAAAAATGCTTCTTTGTAACTTATTACATAATTACTCTTTACACTTGCTAATATACGAACTTCATTTAATGCATTTGATTTTTCTTTATCTGAAAGATTCAATAATTTTACTTTTTTTAATGCATATATATTATTATCTATTAAACGCTTTACTTTATATACAGTGGAATATGCACCTTCACCTAGTTTTTGTAATATTTGAAAATCATTCATTTTATTTATGGTTTTTATTTTGTTATTTATTTTTTTTATTTATTTATTTAATATTTTATGAAATGTAATATTAAATATATATTCTTTTAAGGAAATATAAATTTTATATTAACTTTTAATAAATCAGAAACATTTTTCTTTCTTTTTAAAAAATAAACAAAACATATTTTATAAATTTAAATCATGTTTTATTTACATAAAAATACTTAATTAATTAATTATACTTTTATTATTCAAACACCAATAAATAAAATGTTATTTAATCATAATTTCATAATCCAACAAAACCAAAATCTATCTTATAAAACTAATTAAACAAATATAATTCTAATTACATATATTTTAATAAAATGAAAAGAATTAATTTGCTACTTTAGCAAATTCATTATGATAATGATTTAATAATTTAATAAACTGTTCTCTTTTTTCATGATTATTTTCATTCATAAATATATAAGTGTTTTTTTCAGTAATTATAATTTCTTCATCATCATTAAGATTTTCTTTTATTTCTTCTCCATTTATAATTTTTTTTGCTTCTTCTAAAAACAATTCTAATTTCAAATGCTTTTGATTAGATTTCCTTAAATCATTATCCTGAGAAATTAAAGATAAATAATATGCTAAAATTATTAACTCATTATCATTTGTTGAATCATAAAAAGGAATAATAGGTATTCCATTATTTAAATGATAAGCAAATGATAAAACTGAATTATCTACAATTATCATATCTTTCAAATTATAATATTTTGTTAAAATATCTAAGTCTTTTACATAAAAATTCTTTCCTTCAATTTTTGTTGGAACACAATTATTTCTATAAAGTCTATTTTTAAAATATTTATTTTCAGGATCAATCTCTTTAAGAATAGGATCAGTATATGATGAATGACTTGCAGTAAATATTACAATATTATATTTTTCTTTTATTATATCTAAAGCTTCTATTAAATTTGGTCTTATATTAATTCCAACTTTGATTACTTTTTTAGAAGGTAATGTAACTGTTATTATTTTATCACATTTTTTACTATTTATTTCATCATTTTTAATTTCTCCCACACAATGAATTAATGTTTCATCTAAATCTAATAAAGCTATTCTTTTATTCATATCTTTATTTGATATATTTAATTTCACATATTGAGAATCTTTTATTTTTGGTTTTGTTCCTAATTGTGAAATATGTTCAAAGCATATTTCAGTATATTCATAAAAATCATTTATATTTTCAGTGTTATTTATATTTGAAGTTATACTTTCTAAATTATTCATTAGTTTTGAACAATCAATTGAATTATTTCTTTTTATAATTTCCCTCTTTTTAACATTATTTTTGATTGAACCTATTATTTTATTATATAATATATCATAATTTTCAGAAAATAAAGCTAAACTTTGATGTTTATTTTGATTTCTTTTAAAATTTTTATTTTCTTCACATTCTGTTTCTTCTTCTTCAATTTCTTCTAGTAAATTATTTGAACTATCAGAATCATTATCAGATACACTTATAATTTCTTTTTCTACAGATTTTGACTTTTGAAAAAAACCAGTATTGGTTCTATTTATATGTATATCATTTGGAGTGAATGATAATGCTTTTTTTTTACCATTAGAAGAAGAAAAACCAATATTTCTATTTAGTTTATTATTCGAAGGATAAAAAATTGAATTTTCAACTTCATTTAACATTATATTATAGAATATTAAAAAATAATTATCTTTAATTATATATAATTCTTTGATTCATTAATTTAATTTAAAATAATTAATCAAAATTTAGTGAATATAAAATATAAACATGATTACGCTTTTGATTTAAATGAAATTCTAAATAAAAAATAAAACAAAAATGAATTATCTCAAATAGAGGAAGCACAAAATCAAGAAATTATATAATAAGAATAAAAATCTTTTTTAGAATCATCAAGTTCAAATAGTGAAAATTCAAAAGATAAAAAAGAAAAGAAGTTTAAATTTTTATTTCTAATTCATATTTAATAGTTTAAATTGTTCTTCTCTTCTTAATATTTCAAAACTTAATTGAAAATTATTATTTTTTTTGATGTCTTTATTTACGGTGAAGAATAACTAATTTTTTGATTTAAAGAAAGAATTATTCCTTGAATTTCATAATCATAAATTTATGATTTGTTATTAAATAAAAAATCCTAATTTCTTCTTTTAACATTTTAATATCCATAAATTTAAATTAATTATTTTTTAATAAAAACACTGAAAACAAAATTCAAAAAAACAAAAGTATTTTCTTGTTTTTAAATCATCTAATTCTTTTTTATTTTTAATTTGTAAATTTTTTTATTCAATTAAAAGATTTTTCTAATTTTTCCTGGTCTCAATTATTTTGAAAGTATATTAATATTTTTGTTTAAATATTCTAATTTTTTTAACTCATTAAATTTAAAATCATAATATTGAAAAAAAAATAAAGATTTATTATTAAAATCCATTTTTAAATAGTCATAATAAATTTAATTATTTATATATAATATTCATTAATGTTATTTCTTCCTTATTGTCTCATATTTTTTCATCAACAAGTTTTTTCTTATTTTTTACTTCATTTTCAAAGGAATTTAACCAATGAACTTTCCCCAGACAATCTCATGGAAAATTTATTCAGAAATTCAATTTTAACAAATTTTTTTATTGGAACCCCAAAACAAGAAATTAAGATGTCAATTAAACTCCAAAATAATTTATTATATGTATTTACTTCTGAATTAACTTCTAAAACTTTTTCCCCAATAAAATCAAAATCTTTTTTTCAAAAAACTAACTTTTCAAATATGCTATCAGATGATAATAATAATTCATTTTTATCAACAGATATAATTTCATTGAGTAATAATAAAAAAAATAATTTTAACTTTTTATTAATTAAAAATTATACTAAATTTGAAAATATAGAAGGAGGAATTTTAGGTTTGAATATAAACACAAATGAAAAAATTAAAGATATTAACTTTATAAATCAATTAAAAAAACTGAATTTAATTTCTTCTTATTCCTTTTCAATTAAATTTAAAAATGAAAATGAAGGTGATTTAATAATAGGAAAAAGACCAGATGAATATGATAATAAGTATCAATATAATTATTTTCACTCTACTAATCTTCCTTTAAATAATAATGAATTAGATTGGGGATTATTTTTCGATAAAATTGAATATAATGAAGAAAATTTAAATGAAGGAAATAAATATTTTTCTTATTTTGAACCTGAATTAGGAGTTATTGTCTCAAATTTTGATTTTAAAATCTTAATAGAAAAACTATTTTTCAATAAATATGTTAAAGAAAAAAAATGCTTTTTTAAAAGATTTGAAGGTGATATTAAATATACAGGATATAAATATTATTATTGTAATGAAGATGTAGATATTTCAACAATGAATAATTTAACTTTTTATAGTAAAGAATTGAATTTTACATTTATCTTAACTTATAAAGATTTATTTTATAATTTTCAAGGAAATAATTATTATTTAGTTGTTTTTCCTTGGTATAGTGGTCTTCATTGGAGATTAGGTTTACCTTTTTTTAAAAAATATCAATTAGTTTTTGATACTGATAAAAAAATGATTGGAATATATGAAAAAATTTTAGATAAGAATTATTTTTTACTCATATCCTGGAAAAATAATTTAATTATTTTTCTATCTGCAATCATTATATTTTTAATATTTTATATATATAAAAATTTTGTTAATAAACCAAGAAAAATGAGAGCTAATGAATTGAAAGATAATTATGAATATATTCCTGAATTAATTGATTATAAACTTTGTTAAATATATTATTTTTAAATTTATTATTTTATTTTTTTATTTTTGAAAAATATTGAAATGTAATAATTTTCATAGTAATTAAAATTATTATTAAGACTTTAATTTTTAAAACTAATTCAATATTGAATTTTATTTTATCCTTGATTAGAAAATAAATATGTGTAATAATTAATTATAAAATAATATTTAATTAAGTATTTGATATTAGATAAAAATACATATTTTCATTTATATCATATTTAAATATATTAAATTAAAAAATTAATTTTTAAATTTTAACAAATATTTTGAAAATTAAAAAAAAAATGAATGGACAAATAAATTATTCAAATAGAAAATCCACAAAAGATAAAAGAAATTTAACCCCAATAAAGAAGAATATTAATTCAAATAGAAATAATAATAATAATCCATTGAAAAGGAATTTCACAAATATAAATAATCAAAATAATAATAATCTCACAAGACGTTTTTCATTTGGAGGATTAAAAGTGAAAATAAATAAAAATACTCAAAATATAAGTAAAGATAAAATAAGAAATAATTCTCAAATTAAAAAAATGAAAAGAGAACTATCAGCAAACATTAGAAATGATATTAAAACAAAAAAATTATTTTATAACATTCCTTCAAGATTAATTACTTTAGAAAATTCATCAGATCGAAGTTCAGATAATATATCAAATTTAAGGAAAATAGATTATTCTCCTTTATTAAGAAAAACAAATTCTTTAAATCAAATAAAAAAAAATTATAAAAAAGTAAAAAAAAATATTCCAATAGTAAGTATAGATTTATCAAATAAAGTGAATAAAAGTAATATAAAAACTCAGAAAAATAATTTGAATAATCCTAATTTATTACTTAAATCCAGAATGTTAAATAGAAATATAAATTCAGAGAATTCAAAAAGACAAAGTAAATTAAAATTATATCAAGAATATTTTTATTCTGAAAATCCTAATAAAAACTATAGAGAAAAAATGGAAGATTTTCATTCAATAATTCCTCAATTAAATAAAAATATAAATTACTCATATTTTTCTATATATGATGGTCATAGTGGAGATCAAGTCGCAATTTTTTGTAAGAATAATTTACATAAAATATTATTAAAAAATTTAATATCTTCAAAATATAAAATTGAAAATTCTTTAATAAATTCATTTGAACAAATTGATAAAGAAATAAAAAAACAAAATTATAATAATCAAGTTGGTTCAACAGCAACAGTGATATTAATATATGAAGAAAATATAAATTTAAAACAAGAAAAATATATTGCTTGTGCTAATGTTGGAGATAGTAAAAGTTATATTATAACTGAAGATTCAATTAAAAAAATTTCAAAGGATCATAATTGTAATAATAAAAATGAAATTGAAAGAATAAAAAAAAAAGGAGGTATAATATTTAATAAAAGAGTTTTTGGAACTTTAATGTTAACTAGATCTATTGGTGATAGAGAAATGAAAGATTATGGTATTTGTCCTACTCCTTCTGTGAATATAATTAAAATTTTAGATAATTTTAAATTTTGTGTTATTGCTTCTGATGGAGTTTGGGATGTTATTTCAGAAGAAGAATTATTCTGTATTTTTAAAGAAAATTTATCTTGTCAAGAATTAAGTAAAAAAATTATTGATATTAGTCTAGAAAAAAATTCTATGGATAATTTAAGCTGTATCGTTATTAAATTTTGAAATTAGAAATTTTTATAATAATTAATTTTTTTACATTAAATAATTAATTTTTATATTCATTCTTATTTAGACTTTTAATAACATGAAAATTATAAATTTTAATTTCAAATTATAAACTTAAAAACTTTTATTATAAAGAATATTTACATAACAAAATTTAATATTGTATAAAAATAATATAACTTAAAGAAGAAAGAAAAATTTTTATTAAATTTTTTTCAACAAAAAAAGATTAAAAGGAGAAAAATATTTATCTAAACAAAAATGTAAAAAACTATTTATTCTTCATCAGAAAGTAATTTTTTTTCTTCATTATCAACATTAATAATAATTTCTTTTTCTTCATCAAATTCCTTATCTTTACATTCAGGAACAGGAATAAATTTACAGAAGAAGCTAACAATGAAAGTTAAAGAACTCATTAAGAAACACATACCCCATTGTTGGATAGTTAAACCTCCTTTAGAACAATGAAAAGCATTTCTTCCAAATTCAACTAAAAGACCTTGAAGAACCATTTCACAAGCAGTGATTAAAATAAATAACCAACATCTATGAATTCTACTGAAAATATTAATTTGGTCATTAATAACTCTACAATTAATTTGATTGAATAAAGTATAGAAAACAAAAGTATTAAATATAATAGTCATATGAGAAGTACTTCCTAAATTACTAATATATTCATTAAAAGCAACACTGAGATCTTGTCTTTGAGCATAATTACCACAATTCATTGAATTTGCATTATCAATTAATTTAACATTACTATACCATTTACTTTGAATACCATAAATTATATGATTAAGTTCACTAACTTGACCTGGTAAAGTACCATAACATTTCATTATTGTAATGTTTTCAGCTAATCTTGTTTTATCTTGTTCAAAAATAAATTTAGGTCCTATTAAATAAACAATAAGTAAAAGGGCTAATTGGAATAAACTTTGAATTGATATATGTTTCCACATTCTAGCATTTATTATAAATTCATTTTTCTTTGTTGGTTCTCTTTGAAGTAAATCTACATAAGGAGGTTCAGTTGCTAAAGCCAAACTACCTAAAGAATCCATAATTAAATTAACCCAAAGCATTTGAACAGAAGTTAAAGGAGTTTCATTACCAATACAACCACATATAAATACTAATAAACAAGCACAGAAATTGACAGTTAATTGGAATTGTAAGAATTTCCTAATATTATCATAAATATTTCTTCCATAAATAATAGCAACAACAATAGAAGTAAAGTTATTATCTAAAATAACAATATCACTAGCTTCTTTTGCAATATCAGTACCTGCAAACATAGCAAAACCAACATCACTTTTACTTAAAGCAGGAGCATCATTAGTTCCATCTCCAGTAACAGCAACTACTTTTTCTAAAGATTTTAATCCAAGAACTAAAGCATATTTATGAATAGGTTGTGAACGAGCAAGAACTCTTAAATTTTTAGTTAATTTAATAAAGTTACTCATATTTGCAACAATATCTTTTTTAATTTCTTTTTTTTCACTTTTTGTTCTTTTTGCTATTTCTTCTGCTTCTGCTTCAGTCTTTGGACATTTACATAAATTACTATCTTTATGACATACTTCACATATTAATCCTCCTATTGCTGCATAGAATGATGGACCTGTCATTGATTTAGGTTTATTTTGTAATAATTCTTCAATATGTTCTTCTCTTTTATTTTCATCGTTAATTTCTTCTGGATTAATTTCAATATCCGTTTCTTTTAAATATCTTAAATCTACATCATTTCCTAATATATTACAATCTTTTGCTATTGCAGTTGCTGTTATTATATTATCTCCTGTTACCATTATTACATTTACTTGAGCTTCATGACATTTTAATACTGCTTCTTTTACTCCATCACGCAATGAATCTCTCATACCAAAAACTGCAATGAAAGTTAAATTTGTTTGATCAATACTTTTATTATTTAAATCTAATTGTTCACAATTATTATATTCATTTTCACTAATGTCCTTATAACATATATATAATGAACGTAATTTATCACGATTAAAATCATTTATTTGGTTCATAATTTTATTTTCTATTTTTTGTGTTATTTTTTCTACTTTTCCTTCTTCTGTTAAATATTTATCACAGTATGATAATGCATTTTCAGCACCTCCTTTAGTGAAAAGACGATATCCTGTTGGGAAAGATTCGTGTTTAATGAATGTTGTCATTCTTTTTCTTTGAGAATCAAATGGGAATTGCTTATAATTTGATGAAAGATATTTTTCTTTTTCTTCTGAAATAGGAGATTTCATTCTATATAAAAATTCAATAAATGCCGTATCTGTTTTATTCTTTGCTTCACATATTTCGTAATCTCCATTAATGTTAGGTTCTTCTAATTTTGTTATTGTACATTCAACATTAAGTGATATTGCAGTTCTTAATATATTAAAGTAATTTTCATTAAAAAATTCATTTGGATTTTCTCTAATTTTAACAATATCACTACCATTACTTTTAACATCATCTAATGCACCAACACTTAAAACTTCCAAGTTTTGTTTTAATTGAATAATTCTTTCACCTAATAATATTTCAAAAACATTCATTTCATTTTTAGTTAAAGTTCCAGTTTTATCAGTACAAATATAATTAGCACCTCCCATAGTTTCACAAGCATGCATTTTTCTAACTAAATTATTTTGATCCATTAATTTCTTAATAGAAAAAGCCAAACTTAAAGTAACAGCAAGAGGTAAACCTTCAGGAATAGCAACAGCAATAATAGCAACGCATAAAATAACTATATCTAATAAATCTTTAGCAATTAAAGTTTTAGGATCAGTTAAAATATTTTTATCAATTCCTTTTTCAATAGCAAGTTTATAATTTTTACTATCTTCAATATATTTAATAATAAATCTAATACCAAGAGCAACTAAAGTGACAAGAGCAGCACCCATTCCAAAATAAGAAATACTTTCAGCAATATCATCTAATTTAATTTCAAGTGGAGTTTTACTATCTTCTTGAGCATTATCAACAGTTCTTCTAATAATACCTTTTTGACTATGATCACCAACTGCAATAACTATTGCTTTTCCAGATCCTTCAACACAATTTGTTCCAGATAACATTAACATTGAATGAGGTTTTTTTCCACTTTCTTTTTCTTCAATACATTTATCATATATTTCCTTTTTAACAGTATCACTTTCACCAGTTAATGAACTTTCATCCATTTTAATTCCATTACCTTCAATTAATATCATATCAGCTGGTAAAATATCACCATAATTAACATATATAATATCTCCAACTAATAAATCATCAGATATTAAATCATTTGGAACACCATCTCTAATTACTTTATATTTAGTTTCTGAATTTTGAATATCATTCAATTCATGAAACTTTAATTCTTTTTTATAATCAGTTATACTTCCAACAAGAACAACAATAATAACTGCAATTATTATTGATACTCCATCAATCCAATCTGTTTTTGGATTATCTGATAAAGTTGTTCCTAATATTATTTGAACAATTGAAGCTACTATTAAAATTCTTATCATTAAATCTTCAAGAGCATTTAAAACAAAAGTACAAAAAGGAGGAACTTCTTCAACAAAAATTTTATTTGATCCAAAGCAATTTTCTCTATGTTCCGTTGATGTTATTCCTGTTTGAATTGATGTTTGTAATTTTTCCATTAATGCATTTATTCCTCCTAATTTTTGAATATAAGTTAAATCTTCACATGATGCTCCTCTTTCTTTATATAATGTCATTAATTGTTCTAATTCAGAAGCTGTTATTCCAAAGTGATTTAAAGTTGAACTTGTTTCTTCTGAACAAGAATATTTTTCCTCGTCATCGTCGTTTTTTTTTTGAGACATTATAGTTTTAAATATTTTATTGAGGTGATTTATTTTTTTGGTGTTAAATATTAATTTTTTTTTGGGGAAAAAAAAAACGATAAGTTTTGATTTATTCTTTTTTAATTTAATTTTTTTTTTATTTTTTGTATTCTATTAATTTATGAATTCTTTTATTTTATTTGTAGTTAAGTGGACTAAAAGGAAATTTTAAGTTAATAGAGTATTAATTTTTGTTATTTTTTGTTTTATTTTTTATTATAAAGGTAAAAAAGAAAAATAAAATTTTTATCTCAATTATTTAACATCCATTCTGTTATTTATTTTAATTAGAAAATAAATATTAAGTGAATAATTTATTTCTAATTTTAATAATAATTTAATAAATTTTTATAAATTTGTTCTATAACCTCAAAAAATAAATTAAAAAATGATTAAATAAAATCTAAGAACATAAAGAAAATAAAGAGTAAATAAAACTCAAATAGTAATATTTTGATTATAAATATAAATATTCCATAAAAATTAATTAACAATAAATATATTTATTTTACTTTTCATCATTTAAATTAGTTGTTACTTTCATCAATATTTCATTTTTCATTTTTTTTATTTCTTTTCTAACATCATTATAAGAATTACTAGCAATTTTTTTTAAAATAGGAATTAAATCAATTAAAGCATTATCATTTTTATCATCACCCAGAAAACTTTTAATATATATTCCATTTTCTTTTTGAAGAGAATAACTTTGAGGTCTATTATCTAAAATTATTATCTTTGATAAATCTCTTCCTAATTTCGTTAAATCTTTTACAAAAGTATCATTTAATAATAAAGCATGTTGCCTATATAATCTTTTTTCAAAAAATATTTTATCTTTATCTATTAAATCTATTATAGGATCTGCATATTCTTGTTTTGCAGAAGTAAATAAAATTATTTCATATAATTTACTTATTTCTGATAAAAATTGATTTAATCCTGGTCTAGGAATAAATATTCTTTTATCTTTTTTATAACTTATTATTGTTTCATCTAAATCTAAAACTAAAGTAAATGCTTTCTTTTTGTCTTTTTTATTTTGTAAATAAGGTGTTTTATTTTTAATACTTTCTCTTGTGTTCTGAATTTTACTTTTTTGATTATTTTCTTTAAGAATATTATAATCTTTTGAAATGTTATTTTCATCCATGTAAATTTTCTTTTTAAAATATTCATTTAATGTACTTATATAAATTCTAGTACTTCTACTTAAATAAAACATTAATTCATTTCCATTAACAACTGTATTATTATTAGTATAAAGTCTTAAAATAGTTTTTAATAAAATTGAAATATTATTATTTCCAATTCTTAATGAATTTAAATGTTCATTTTTATTAATTTTATATTCTTTTTTTTTGTTTAAAATACTTTGTAACTTTTCAACCCATGTTCTTTTTTGAGCCATAATAGGTAAGATTGAAATAATATAATCACATACAATTAAGAAATTTTGATAAACACAATTAATTAATTTATTTAAAAGATTTAATGTTGATTGAGATACTTTTTGGTCTTTTAAAACTTGGTAAATAACAATAATAGATAAAAATTCTAAAACTGAATATTCATGAGAAATTACTTTATCATTATATTGATCATTTGGAAAAAAATCTTCAAAAACATTATAAAAAGAACAATAAGTATAAAAATTATACCATTCAATACAAAGAGCTTTTAATTGAGAAAGATGTTTAAAATTATCTATTATTTTTGAAAATTTTTCTTCTAAAACTATTAAATCTTCTATTTTTAACGTAGTAGTTGGACTATTATCTTTAATCATTACATCTTTTGAAAATGAATTATTACTATTTCTTGTTATGAAACTACTATTAGACTTTTTTAATTGACTTTTTTTAATTGGTTGATTCCTAAGGTCATTATTATTATTATTTAATAAAGTATTAGTTTTTTGATTTTGATAAGAATCTAATAAATTATTATCAGATTGAGTTAAAATTATTCTCTTTGTAATTATATTTTTCTTTTTACCATTACTTAAACTCATTGTATTAATTGAATGAAAATTCTCATTTCCAATTGTGTTTAAATATTCTCCATTATTATTATTATACATATCAAAAGAATTTTGAACAGTATCAAACATTTTTTTAGATTCATTATAATGTGAATTTTTATATATTGTATTAAGTCCATTATTATTATTCTCATGATTTATAGTATATAAATTATTTGTTTTTACTTTTATTAAATTATTTGCTATATTTGTTTTATGAATATTATTATGATTAATTGAATTTTTACTTTCTAAATTATTGTTTGATGCATAATTATTAGTTTTTTCTCTTTCTTTTTCAAATTTTTTAACTGCACTATTAGTTTTATTATTAATTGCTAATATTTTATGAATTGTATGTTCATTACTCTTATTGTAATTTTCAGATAAAACTCTATTATGTGTGATTTCTTTTTTCTTTTCTGTTGAAGGTTTTAAAAAATTAGACATTATTTTTTTTGTTTTTTCTTTGTTTGGAGTTAAATCTTGATAAATTAAATCTGATTTGGTTTTAAGATGAACTTTAATTGCTTTTTTATTGTTTTCTATTGTTCTTTCAAATAAATTACTTTGAGATATTGCTTTTGAAACTACTTCTAATATTCCATTTTTATTTTTGTAAAGTGATGAGTCCATTTTTACTTTTTTTATGATTAAATAAATGATAGAAAATAATTGGAAAAAAAATATTTGATTTTTTATTATTTTTTTTTAATTAAAATTTTAAAATATTATAGAAATCCATAAAGCTTGGTATTAAATTTGTAATATAATAAGAATAAAATTTAAAAAATAAATATGAAGAATAAAATTAATTTATTAAACAAGAAAAAATTTATATTTTAATAAATAAAGCATTCAAAAAAAACTTATTAAATTATGGGGAAATAAAGTAACAATAAAATAATAATCTAAAAAGTAAAAATGAATATGGAAAATCTTTTCAAATGGAATAAGTAATTATAAAGGAATAAAATCAGAAATTACATTATCAAATAAAAATGAAAATAAAATAAAATCTGTATCAACTATATCAAACAATTAAAAAAAACATATCAAAAATGAAAAGCAATTATAAAAAGTTTCAATTTTTAAAAGGTGTGATGTTTAAAGGGATTTTCCTTCTTTTAATTATTCAAAAATATATTTTATATATCAATTTTTAAATATTCTATTTTTCCATATTTATTTAATAAAATAAATCAATTTTCCTTTTAATAATTTTCGGATGTAATATATAGTTTACACTTTAAAATAAATTTGTTTTTCATATTATTTATAAATAATAATTTGAAAAAATAAGATTATATACTTTTAAATATCTAAAATTGATTACAATATACTCATTTATGTTCTCATAATAATTTATTGATTTCATTTTATAATTCAATGAATACATTTAAAATAATTTTATATATCCAAAAAAATTGAAAATATAAAAATTATTCTTGAAAAAAAGAAATTAAAAAAATTTGTCCAAATCTTTTTCAAAAATATCTCCTTTTTGTAATTTCACAATAAACTTTGACAAAAATTTAAAATCTTTTTCCAAGAATTTTTTATATTTCATTTGCCAAGGTTTTAAAATTTCACTTAATTTCCAAGACTGAATACTATTTAATTTTCTTCCATCTTTCCAAATATACATTTTTAAACTAATATCATCTATTTTAATTCCTACTCCATTAATTCTTCCTAATTCCCAAAAGCCAATATAAGCATCTAACTTTCTAAAATTCCAAACAAAAATTCCGAACCCATCTTTTAATCCATCTTTATATTCTCCACAATAATATTTATAATCATTCCATAAAAATTCTCCAAAACCAGAAAATTTATTATCTTTAAATTCTCCATAATAAACACTATCATTATTATATCTAATAATTCCATAACCATTTATTTTATCCTCATAAAACTCTCCTAAATAAAATGTTCCATCTTTCCAAGTAAATAAGCCTAATCCACATTTCTTTGAATATAAAAAAGATCCTTTATATAAATTCCCATTAATAAAATTAAATTGAATTCCTAAACCATTAATATCATTTTTAAACCAACAATCTCCTTCTGTTTTTAAACTATCTTTAATATAATATCCATATCCTTTAACTATATTATCATAATATTCTCCACAAAAAATTGATTCTTGATATTTAGAATCTGTGAAAATAGCATAACCATTTATTTTTGAGTTTATAAAATATCCTTTTAATTTACTTCCATCTTCCCAATTTATTATTCCAAAACCATTTTTTTTTCCTTCTACGTTTGTTTTACCGTAATATGTGAATTTTTTTTTTTTCACCTGAAAAAAACCTTTTGGTGTATTTGCTATACTTTCAGGTTCAAAAGAAAATAGTCCTGAGTTTTTCAATGAACTAAAAGAATTTTTCATTTTTCGATTATATATAAATGTTCTTGTTTTTCCAACTTCTGGTATTTCACTATTTACGATTAATTCATTATCTTTAATATTTTCTTTAGTTATATTTTTAATGAATATATTTGTCATTGACTTTGTTTTGACTATTGAATATTCTGTTTTATGAATAAACTTTTTTTCATTTTGTTCAATTAATTTTAAGGATTCTAATAAGTTTGTTTTAAAATGTTGTTGTATTTTCATTATATTCTCGTTTATTAAATCTTCACTTAAAACATATTCTCCTCCTAAATAAGTGTCTTTTTCATGATTATCATTTATAGTATTAAATTGATAAATGTTATTTTCTATATTATTATCATTATAATTATTTAAAGAAGAATTTGATTGTTTTGCAAATTTACTTAATAGTTTTTTAGTACCTATAACTTGAGAATTTAAATTTATTTTATTTGGGTTTCTTTGATTTATATTCATTCTTGATGAAGTTATAAAGAATTGATTATTAGGAATTATAGAAAAATTTTGAGGATTATTTACTGAATTTGAATGTATAAATAGAATCTTATTTTCTTTTTTATTTATATTTACACAACATATTTTTTGATATTCAAAATCAGTAATATTTCCCATTATTTTTTATAATCTGTTGTTTTTTTTATTTTTAAAGTGCTATAATTAATTTTTTTTATATCTTTTTTTTTAATATATATTTTCTAAAGAATATATTAATTGTTTTAATATATTAAAACACTTCAGAATAATTGAATATAATTTAATCATTTATAAGCATATATATGATAAAATTAATTTAATTAAAATTTATAAGAATTAAAATATAATAAATGGGCAAAAATAAAAAATCTAAACGAATACAGAAAATAAAAAAAACAATAAAAACAACATCTTTAAAAAAAAAGATGAGAAGATTAAAAAATAAAAAAAACAAAAAAAATAATTTCAAAAAAACTAAAAATAAAGTAATACAATTAGAAGAAAAAAAAAATAAAAAATTCAAATTTGAAAATGAAGATGAAGAATTTGAAATTCCAGAAGGATTAGAAGAAATAATGATGACTGAAGAACAATTAGAAAATTTACCTCATGATGAATTTAAAACTTATATAATTCCTAAAACAAAAGAAGAACATAAAAAAAATTTATTTGATTTAATAAAAAGAAGTGATTTAATCTTAGAATTCATTGATATTAGAAATGTGAAAGGAACAAGATGTGAAAAAATTGAAAAAGAAATAAAAGATAAAAATAAAGTTTTAATTTTAGTTTTAGCAAAAGTAGATTTAGTTTCTAAAGAATTTTTAGATAAAATTTATAATACTTTAAAAAAAAAAAATTTAGTTTTAATTTTATCTTCTTTTATAAGAGAAAAAGTAAATATTATGTTTGATAAATTGAAAAAAATAGTGAATGATAATTTAAAAAAAAATAAAAAAATTAAAATAGGAATTATTGGTTATCCTAATATGGGAAAAAATTTATTTATTCAATCAATTCAATTAATAAATAATGCTAATTCAGACGATAAAATTATTTACTTTAATAATAATAAAAATTTCGGCATTGATTGTGTTCCAGGAACAATTTTTGAAAAAGATGATGATAATACTTTATTTATTTCTAAAGAATTTAAAGAAATTTCTAAAATTCCAAAACCTGAAAAATTAATAAAAAATATATTAGATTATGTTGATAAAAAGAAAATAAAAGAAATTTATAATTTTAAAGAATTTCATAATTTTGATGATTTAATTAAAGAATTTTGCCGAAAGTTTAAATATGATAATAAAAATATTAAATTAGTTTCACAACATATTATTAATGATATTATTGAAGGAAAAATTATTTATGAAATAAATTAAAAAATCTTTTTCAAATTAAACATTTTTAATTTAAAAAATATTTTATTTATTTAATAATTTATATCAAAATATTCAGTCAATAATTCTTAATTTAAACATAATATTTTTAAAAAACATTAAAAAAAACAAATAACTCTAAAACAAAATCAAATTAAAACTTTTCTAAATATAATATTATCTTCATGAATACAAAAAATATTTTTATTATAAATATCATTTTGATCATATAAATTTCCAAAATTAGTTAAATCATTAAAGCAATCATTACATATTACTAATGGAGAATAACCTTCTTTAACATTAAATTGTGTTAAAGATAAATAAAATTCAGTTCCTAATTTATGATCACATAAACAACAAAAATCAGGAATTTCTTTATTTAATGCTTCATTTGAGTAAATATTTGAATTATAAAAATCACTTATTATTTCTTTATCATAATCTTCAGTTTTAAAAAAAATTAAATGTGTTTCTCTTTTTTTTAATAATTCTTCACAATTTAAACAATAAATTATATTCTTTTTTTGTTCTAAGTAAAAAGGTCCTTTTTCTATTTTTTTCCCACACATTTCACAATTCTCTGGGATCATTAATGTTTCACATTGTAATGGAATAATTAATATTAGTGCATTATAATCTTGTCTTAAAAGTTTAAATATATTTTTTATTTGTGCAGATGATGTGAATATTCTTTTATGTCTTTCTTTTATTATTATTTTTATTTTAATATTTTCTATATTTTCTTTATTATTTTTATTATTATATTTTTTATCATATGATATTTGAATTAAAGGTCTATATTTTAAAGGATGTTTTTCTTTAATGTTTTCAAATTCAGTTTGAATTAAATTTTCTAAGTTTTTTATAATATAATTTATTTCTTCTCTTTTCATTTCATCGCATAAATATTCATTAATGGGAATTTCATTTTCAAACACCTCAAAGTCATTAAAGAAATTCTCTATTTTAATATTAGTAAAATTTCCAACATAAGAAATATTTCCATTTTTATTTATTAAAATATAATATGATGGATTTTCAGTGTTATGATTTGAGGCATTAAAATGTAAAGGAAAATTTGTATCTGTTGAATCTGAAATATAAACTTTTAAATTATTTTCAGAAATAAAATATAAATCTTCAATTATTGATTGATATTCATATTGTTCTCCTTTAAAAATGACAGTAATATTGAAATCATCATTTAAACATTTTTTTATTTTATTAAATCGGTTTTCAATTTCTGTTTTTACTAAATAATTAGTGATATAACTAATAACTAAAATCAAATTAGGTTGATGAGGATAACTAATTTGAATTAACTTTTTATCAAAATTATTATTAGGGTCAATTAAATTTGATTTAATAGAAAATGTTTTATTTAAACAAGGAACACAAGATAAATAATCAATATTACTAAAATCAGGATATTTAAATATATTATTCATAGAATTAATTAGAGCAAATTGGAATTGTTGTTCAAATAAATGAAGATTTAACAAAAATTCTAATTTAAAATGTTCTTCTTCTTTTTTTTTAATTTTTTCTTCTGGATATTCTTCATTGATTATTGAATATAAATTATAAATATAAGTATAAATACAATTAAAATCATTTATTTCTCCACCAATTTGATTTGAAAAATTATTAATTTCAGATTTTATTATATTATTCAATTCTTCTTCTTTATCTTCTAAATTAGAATATTCTTCTTTTTCATCATCACTATTATTATTGCTATTTGATTTATGAATTAAAGGTGAAAAATCTATATCTACATTATCTATTATTGCTTTTTCTAAGTTAATATTATTATCTAAATTCCCAGTTATACCTTCATAAATTTTTTTTGATTGTATTAAAGTATTTTCATTTATATCATAATCATAAATTATTGCTTTTCTAAAATTTAATTTTGCTTTATAAGATTTTGTTTTTTGTTTTTCAAATAAATTTATTAAAGTATTTAATTCATATATAAAATCTTGTTTTTCAATTGCTTCATTTATATTATTTATCATCCCTATTTGAAAATCTATTAAATTTGAATTATATCTTAAAATATTATCTTTATCAATTAAATAAATTTTTGACATCTGTTTTTTTGAATCATAATCAGTTTGATATAAAAATGATTTTTTTATTAAATGAGATTTTTCTTCAAATATAAAATAAATTTCTTGAGATTCTAAAGGAACTTCATTATTTTCTAATATTTTCTTTATATTACTTATTTCATTAATAGATTTTAAATGAATTTGATAAATTGGAAAAAAATAAAATAATTCTTTATTTTCTTGATAATAATTTGATAATTTTTTTAAAGCTAATAATGAATTTATATCTTTTATATCGAAAAATAAAATAACTTTAATTTTATCATTTCTTGAAAAATCAATTATATATTCTTCTTTATTTGAATTTGATGAACATTTAAATAAAGGTAATTTTAAATTTTGAGGAATTTTTTCATATTCTTTATAATAAGTATCAAAATTAATAAGTGAATATTTTTTATATTTTTCTTTTGAATATATATTATAAATATTTGTCTTTATTTGTTTTAATGGAGCTTCATCCCAATTATTATTTACTTTATTTAATATATTTATTTTAATTATTTCTTTATAAATTGAATTCCTACCTTCTTTTTTTTCAATATTAAAATTTTTCAAAACTAAAATATTAATTTTATCGCTTAATTTATCATCACCTTTAAATAAATTATCAAATTCATCAAATAATTCATTATAAATATTATCCCAATTTTTATCTTTTAATATTAAATTACTTAATCTTTCTTTTTCTAAAATTTGAGGTAATTCTTTTTTCTTTTCTTTAACATTATTATTTTTAACAAAATCACGAATAGAAATTTGTTTAATTGATTTTCTTCCTTGTTTAAATACATTTTTATTATTTTCTAAAGAATATAATCTTCCAGATAATTTAGATTCACTTTCATCAGAAAGACTATTTGAATCTTTATTTGAACCTTGTAAATTTAATAATGGTGTTTTTTTTGAATTATAAATTGAACCTTTATTAGTAACATTTGAAACAGTTCTTTTATATTTTTTACTTTTTTTTTTTTTTGAATTTTCATCATTTTCTTCTTGAATTGTATTTTCTTTTTCTATTTCATATGATATAATTTTACTATTACTTGATTTTAAATTAGATTTTTTAACTAATGAATTACTTTCAGATGATTTCTCTAAAGTATTATTATAGTTATTATTATAATTATTACTATTTGATGTTCTTATATCAAAAATTCTTTTTTTATTTTTTGCAAAATCTTCATTTAAAGTATTTGTAAGTGTATAACTCCTTGTTTTTCTAAATTCTATTCTTTTTTTTCCTTGTGAATCAATAACTTCATAATTTTCAATTATTGGTTTTTCGTCTCTTCTAGAAAGTATTTTTCTATTTTTTCTAACATTCTCATTAATTGGATATAATTCCCCATCTTTATTTTCATTAAAATATGTTGGTCTTGTTTTTATTGTAACTGATTTTCTTTCATTTCTATTTAATTTAAATTTTAGATTTTGATCATCCAATAATTCTTCTTTATATTTTTTATTTATTTTTTCTGTTCTATATCTTTTTAATTTTCTTTTTTTTTTTGAATCTTCATTTAATTCATTAGATTCACTTGATTTATTTGTTCTCATTGATTTTGATCTTGATTTTTTTCTTTCACTTCCTTTAAATTCATCTCTTATTAATGATAGTTTACTTTTTTTTTTCCCATTTTTTTCATTTAAAACTAATTGTTTTGATTTTTGATGTGTTAATATATTTTCTTTATTTTCACTTTCTTTTCTATCTATAATTGAAGTTCGTAAACTATTAAATCTACTTCTTCTTCTTTGAATTATTTCATTATTATTCTTATTTTTTTGATTTTTATTTATATTATTATTATTTTGATTTTTAACTGGATTTTTATTTGTTTGTTCTTTTTTTTCTGCTGTTTGAATTCCTCCATTTGAGCATCCCATTATTTTTTTATTTTAATAATTATAATTATTATTTCTAAATAAGTTAAATTCAGTTATTTCAAAAGTTTAAATATTTAAAAAAAAAATATTTAATAAGCAGAATTAAATGAATATGGTCTTACAAATCTTCCTATTTTATTTTTTAATTCATTATTTTCTCTTTCTAATAAACAATTTTGGTTTTCTATATAATTTAAATTTTTTAATTTGTTTGAAAATTCATAATTCATATTTTCATTTTGTACTTTTAAATTACCATTATCTCTTTGTAATTTCATATTATTTTCAGTTAATAAACTATTGGAATTTTTAAGAGAATTAATATTATTTTTTAAAAAAATAATTTCTTTTCCTTTTTTACTTATTTCTTCTTTATGTCTTTCAAGACTTTTCTTATTTAAATCATTTTCATTTTGAACATTAATTAAGCATTGTTCAGTTTTTTTATATTTTTCATAAATTTGATTATTTTGATCTTGCATATATTGAATTTCTTTATGTAAACAATTATTTTCTTGAGTTAATTCATTTAATGAATTACAAAATTTTTTTTCATTTTCTTCTATTTGATCTTTTAAACATAAATTTTCTCTTCTTATTCTTATTAATTCATTATTTAAATTCTCTGTATTTAATTTATTTTGAATAGTTATATTATTTATTTCATTTTCTCTTTCTTCTAAAATTTGATTAATTTTATTATCATATTCTCTTTTCATTTGTTCATATAAATTATTTAAATTATTTTGGGTATTTTCAGATTCATTTTTTAATTTTGATATTTGTTCTTTTAATTCATTTATTTCTGTCGTTAAATTTTCTTGAATGGAATTTTTTTCTTCTTCTACTTCTTTTAAATTGTTTAATAAATTACCATTTTCTTTTTTCAAATCTTCATTTTCATTTTTTAAATTATCAATTTCTAAATTTTTTTCATCTTTTATTTTCTTTAGTTTAATTTCATTTTCATCTTCAATTAATTTTATTTTCTTATTTGATTCTCTATTACTATCATCAACTGTTTCTTGCATTTTATTAATGTGTTCTCCAAAAGATTTTTTTAATCTATCTAAAGTATTTTCTAAAGAAGATATTTTAAATAATAATTCATTTTTTTCTTTTAAATGAATATTATTTAATTCTGTTACATAATCTTTTGTAAAAGTTTGTTTAAAATCATGTGATCTAATTCTATTTGGTTGTTCAATATAATTTAAATTACTTGAAGGTAAATAAAATAATTGATTATTATTATTTAAATTATTGTTATTTAAAATATTGTTGTTTAAATTATTGTTATTTAAATTATTAGTATTTAAATTATTATTTGGAGAAAGAGGTATTTGATTTACTTTAAAAGATTGTTCTTTTAAATTATTTAAATTTAAATTAGAATTACTAAAATAATTAGTAGAATTATCATAGTTATTATTGTTGACATTATTATTATTAACTCCACTATTATTTAAATTATTATTGATAATATTACTGTTATTTATTTTTTCAATTGGATTATTAACATTAAAAGTATCTAAAGGATTTCTTATATGATTTGTTTTTGAAGGAAGAGCATGAACAGCTGTATCACAAGAAGTACAAAAATTATGAAAAGGAGAACATTGAGGACATGTTAATATTGCTTGATTCCTTTTACATCTTTCACATAATTTATATGATGATATTTCGTTATTTGAAATGTTATCTGGGTTCATTTTTTATTTTTTATTATTTTATTAAAACTTAAGTAATTAATTTAATTTAATTTAATTAGTAATTTGATTTTTTTATAATTAATTCACAACGAAATATCATTATTTATATATATTTTTTTATAAAATCAAATGTTAGCACTAATTGAACAATTGCTTTGAACATTTTACATTATATTTTTGTGTCATTCTTTTTAATTATTTTTTTTAGATTAATATTTTATGAGATTCTCTATTAATTCATGTAAAGAAAATAAATTTAAATTAAATTGAAAGTTAAATTTATATGATAGGATAATTTTTTAAATAAAATATCTTAACAATCACAATGATCATAATTAATCATTTTACAATTTTTTGATTCATAAATCTATATTATAAAGTTTTTTCTTTTAATTAGAAAAAAATTATTTTTTAACTTTGTTCTTCTTTATGTTTTTAATATTAATACAATTAAATTTATTTCATTGTTTGAAGTAATAATAGTATTATATAAATTGAATTAAATATTATGATTACTAGAATTTGTCTGAAATATTTCTTTGATTTATAAAATCATTTGTAAAAAGAACATTTAAAAAATATCTTGCTTTATTTTATGAAATCTCTTTTTCTTCATTATTTTGAAAAAATTAGTTATCTTTTTATTGGAAAATTTAATTTATCATATTAGAAACATTTATTAATAGAAATAACTAAATTTTTTATACAAAACTATTATTAATTATATGGAATATATTCAAAATAAATTTTTAATTAAGAAAAAAAATAAAATTAATATAAGAATTATAAAAAAAATAAAGATTAATTTAATAATATGAATATGTATTTTATGTCATAAATAATTATAATTAACAATAACTAATTTTTTAGATAATAAAAAAATAAATAATTAATTTAGTTTAAGATATATATTTAATAAAATAATTCTAAATATAAAATAATTTTTTTTTTAAATTAACAAATATAAATATTTTAAATATAAGTTAAAAAAATTTGAAATATTTTAATAACCTTTCCTTCTTTTTCTTGGTTTTTTTTCTTTCTCTTCATCAACATTTTCATTATCATCATTATCTTCATTATTATTATTTTCATTTTCTTCAAATTCTTTTTTATCACCTAATAATTCTTTATCTCCTCCTAAAACTTCATAAAAATCAATAGCTTGACAGACATTAACTTTAAATTCTTCAATCATTTTTTCAAATTCTTCATCAAATTTAGGATTTTCAAACAAAGTTTTATCCCAAAATTCTTCTTTTGCTTGTATAAAATATAATAAGTGTTCATTTTCTTTAATCTCATTTTCTCCTCTTTTTCCACTTAAAAATCTAGAAATTAATTTTCTTACTGTAGTTGCTAATAATAATTTATCTACAAGTTTTTTTTCACCATTATCAAAATAATTATTTATTTTTATTGTTTCTTCTTTTTCTAATTTCTTTTTATATTCTTCATTTACATTTTCTACTATTTCAGGATAACATAATAATTCTATATATTCATATATAGAAATTAAAACTTTTAATTTAAATTCAGGATGTTCTTCAAAAAATCTTTTACAATCTTCGTTAATTTTTACAAAATCAGGAATTGCGCTAATAGTATCATTAATTGAAGTTTCACTTTGATAATTTTCATTTTTTAAATAAAAAATAAGTAATTGTATAGAAAACATAAATTTATTAAAATCAATTAAATTTTTATGGGTAAATTCATATAAAATTCTCCTTTCTTCTTTTTCAAGTTTATCTTGTTTATATTTACTAACAAAATCTTGAATAATAGTTGAATTTCCTCCTCGATAACCTTCAAAACCATAAGTCACAAATCTTTGTCCATCAACTTTAAATAATTTTTTTCCTGGTAAAATAATTTTACCAATTTCTTCTTCAATTAAATCAAAATTATATGAAATATTTTTATAATTAGTATAATTAATAGTACAATTTTTTTCAAAGCAATTTCTATTAGAAAAAGCAACAATAATTTCTTCAAAACTTTGATAAAGAGAAAAATCAGTATTTAAATTTAATGTTACAACTTCAGATTTTGTAGCATCTTGAGCATAAATTTCTTTTTGTAATTGATCCCTAAAATAATGTAAAACTCCACTTTGACTTATATTACCTATTATATTATTTAAAAATGCATTTTGCCAAGAAATAAATTTATCATATGCTGCTGCTAAATACATTCCATATAAATATTCCCCATCATCATTTAAAACATTTGCAATTTCATCATTTTCTTTTATTTCTTTTATCTCCATTGGAGGTCTACATTTATATTTTAGTAAATATAATTCTTTTAATTCTTTATTTTTTTGCATTTTTGATAAAAAAGTACATAAATTCTTCCATCCTTTTTGAAATTCTTTAAATTGATTTTTTAAAATATCATTTGTTAAAGCATCTTTTATTTTTATTTCTTTTCCTTTATCTCTTGTTATTTTATATGTATATTGTTCTATCATTGAATTTACAAATGGATTCATTTTTATTATACTATTTAGTGCTTTTACTTGACCATTATCATTTAAATAACTTTTTATAATTGGATATTTTTGGTCGCTTTGAGGAATTAAATTTAATTCTTCTATCATTTGTTTTTTATTTGGATATTTTGGAACAATGAAATAATGGAATAAAGGATATTTATCTTCATTATATAATAATGGATCTATAGATTCTTGAATTATACATCTTAAAGAATTAAAATCTATTTGATTTAATTTGTTATTATATTCTATGTATGTTTTTTTATAATTTTCATATTCATTTACACTGGAATCTATTAATTCATTTATACTTTTTTCAACATTTCTTCTAATTTCTATTGTTTTAATTAGAGGAAATTTAGTAATTATATTTGATAATTTTGGATAAATAAAATTTAAAAAGATTTGTATTTCATTAATTCCTTTTGCTTTTAAAGCAGTTTCTAAATGTTTATAGGTTTTCCCCATTATTTCAATTATACTTTTACTTTCATGTGGTAAAAGTTCTTTAACATCATCATTATTAATATATCCTAATAAAACACCAAAATATAAACATCCATAAAAAATAAGTGAAAGAAGCCTATAAGAAATTTGACTTAACTCTCTAACATTCTTATCAATTTTATCAAAGAATCCCATAGTAACATTTTTAGCTCCTTTATATTCATCTTTACTCTTCTCTAAAACATCCTTTTTAAAATCTTGAATAGTCTTACATCTAAATTCATGTTTTTGTTTATCAGGATGTTCTTCTAACCATTTATTATCAAGGACCCATTTAACCATATAATCCATTTGTGCTTTATCTTTAAATACTCTAATATGTCCTTCCCTATCAACTGGAACATGCCAAGTTCCTCCTACTCTTTTTCCACATAAAATACATTTTGATTCAACCATTGGAAGACCACATTGATCTACATTATACCATTGTCCACATGAACAAATATATGCTCCTGTATAAGCATCGTTTGTTTTTATTAAAAATTCTTCCATTTCATTTGCTGAATTTATCCATATATTTTCATTAGGTTCTCCTCCTGGAATATAATTATTTTTTATTATGGTTAACATATTTTTTGTTAGGAGATTAGAATAAAAATACTCCCCTTCTTTGTTTAATGAATCTAATAATAGTCTATATATAAATAAAATCATTTCTAAATCTGATATTGTTATTTTTCCAAAATAATCAATTGTTGTTTTTGTCAATTTTTCACTGTCATATAATAATTTTAAAAATTCTTTTGCTTCTTGAGTAATTTTTATGTTTTTAAATATTGATAATGCCCATGAAGAAAATTTATTAAATATATTTTGATTATCTTTTAAATAATTATCTTTACTTAAGTTTGATAATATTTTATTTATCGTTATATTTATGAAAATATCAAATCCTGAATTTTCATTTATTAATTTTACAAAATCTTGAGAATTAATTTGAAATTCTTTTTCATAACATTCCATAAATTTAGTAAAATATTCAGAATATAATTCTATCTTTTCAATTGGTAAAAGTGAATAATCAAAATTAGCGATTATTTTTTCATCATCAAAGTTAAAATCTTTTACAAATGATGACATTTGAACTTTTTCAAAATGATATGTTTTAAATTGATCATAATCTTCTAAATTATTTTTTATTAATTTTAAAACAAAAAATTTAATAACAGTTCTAACACTATTTTTTGTAGGACCTTCAATTATTTTAATAATATGAGATATATTTCCTGCTTTTTGTCTATTTAATTCATTCATTTCAATATCAATTAATTTATTTAAATAAACTCTAATATAAGCAATACTTATTAACATTGCTAAATGAGGATAAGTATAATCTTTTAAATTGTTTTTAGTATAATTATCAATAAAAAGTAAGCTTTTATCTAAATATTTTAAACTAATTCCATCAATTATATTTTTAATTGATTCTTCTTCATTCCCAGAGTGATTGTCGAAATAAGATATAACATATGATTCAAATAAATATAATAAAACTTCATCAAGTATTTTATTTTCTTTTTGATTTTCAAATTTTTCATATAATGGATTTTCTTCTTTGGCAAAAGATAAATATTCTTCAATTCTTTCATTTACTTTTATATTTGTATCAGAATTTGGACCAATTGATTTATCTAATATTATTCCTAATAAATTTCCTGATTTAATTGTTAAAGTATTATCTTCTAAAATATAATCTAATAATTTTTTTCTATACTCTGAATTTGATATTTGTTTTATTTTTCCATCAAAAATAAACACCATCATTTTAATAAAAGTTTCTTTATCATTAATTATTTTCTTTAAAAATTGATATTGTCTATCTAAATTATTTAATAAACCTTTTATATTTTCATCATCATTAATATCTTCTTTTGCAAAGAATTCACTTTCTGTTTTCATAATATCAATTAATTCTTTTATTTCATCAGTTTTTTTATTACCTTCTTGAGTAAATAAAGGAATAATTTGTAGGAAAGATTGCAAATTGAATATTTCTTTTGAAAAGAATCTTAAATTAATTTCTAATTGCATTGCATTTTGCATTAGACCTTTAATAGTTTTTAAAAATTCAAAATATTTAACTTCATTTAAATTAATTAAAAAGTCAGCATCATTTAATATTGATTTTAAACAAGATTCATAAATTAAAAATAATGCAAGATTAACTTCTTTTTTACATTCTGGACTTCTATCAGAAACTTCTAAATTTATTTCTTTATTTTCTATAATATTATCAATAATATTAAATAAATCTTCTTTATAACCTTGAATTATATTAAACATATCTAAAATCATATATATATTAATTGAATTACTTTCCATCCATAACATAGTTTTTGAAAGATCTTTAATTAAATTTTCTTTTTTATTTTCAAATCTAGTTTCAACTAATTTTTCTAAAACTAAAAGTAACTGAGAATAATTACAATTAAATTGATTACCTAAAAAAATAGTATAATAATCATAATATATTTTTTTAATATTTTCTTCAGTAATTTCATCATGTTTACTCTTTTCTTCCAAAAATTTAAAAATATCATTTTTTTTAAATTCATTCACAACTTTATTAATTAATATTTCTTGTTTAGTATCATAGTCTTTTTTTTCTTTTTCTAATTCTTCTTCATTTTCACTTTCATTATTTCTCATAGTATCTTCATTTAAGAAAAATTCCATTTTAATTTCATTTACATATTGAATAACATATTCAAAGATAGGTTTTATACCAGGTATATTCATTCCCATTAAGATTTGTACTTCATTACTATTCATTTCTAAACTTGGTTTTTCTTCTCCTAAATCTAAATATTCGAAATATTTATCAAAGCATTCTTTTAAGAAATTATCATTAATATTTTCATCATTTAATAAAAATGATAAAACATGATCTCTTTCACATTTAATTATTATTTTAGTTAATGTAAGTTTTATTGTGTGAATTTGGAAATTTTTTATTCCTGTTATAAAATCAATATCATCTTTTTTGAAAGAATTTGAATCTTTAAATAATAATAATGCAATATTATCAGATTTAACTATTTCTCTATTCATTATTGATTTTATTTTTTCTTGAAATTCATTACTTTTTATTATTTTTGGAGTCATAATTATTTGATAATTTTTATTTTCAAAATCAGTTATTTTGTTTTTAAATTGATATCTTATTGAAGAAAAGGAATTAAAGGTATTGTTGTTTATTTCTTCTTCTAAATTTATTAATTCTTTCATTTCAAAAACTTCTTTATTTGTTTTTTCTAAAATATCTTTTATTGAAACATTTAATCCATTTAAATTATCTATAAAAATTTGATTAAAGTTTGCTAAATGAGATATTAAAGTTTGATTTTTTATTATTTTTTTTTTCTTTAATTCTTCTTCTTTATTTTTGTCACCTTCTTCTTTATTTGGGAAAATTTTTGGTTTAAACATCATATTATTATTATTTTTAATGTCTCTCTCTATTCTAAATAAATGAACCATAAAAATAAATATTTTATTTTCTAAATTTTTAGCATTATATTTGATATAATTTTCAATATAAAATTTAATAGAATTCATTGTTTCCGTATCATTAGGTTGAAATTGTAAAATACAAACATTTAATCGTTTGTTTTCATCAAAATTAATTAAATCTTTATCTAAATCATTTTCACTTTTCAATTTAGCGATTGTAATTTTAAAAATGGAATCATTTTTAATTTCTAAATTGAAATTATTATTTTTAATAATATTTTCACCATTTCTATTTCTTATTTTAATATTTTCAAAAATACTTGAAAAAGTATAAACAATGTTCATTTTTAAATTTGTTTTTTCTAAAAAATTAGTAAGATTAGAATGTTCACCTTGTTCATAAATTTCAAATATTTGATTTAAAACTCCTGGATTAACAGCATCAAAATTAGAAACTTTTAAACTAACTATAATATCTTGTGAAAAAGTAGGTACAATTTTTTTTAAAACTTCATATTGAATTTCATTAATATTTTTTTCTTTAATAGAATAAGCAATTCCTAATAATTCTTCTTTGTCACAATTAACCAATTGATTTTTTAATTCAAATTTATATTTAGGAGAAAAATTATAAGCTAAATTAGGTATTGATTGAATCAAATTATATATTTCATCGACTCTTTCTCTAATGTTAGATTTTAATAATGATTCAAATGATAATATATGTTTTTCAAATCTATTTAAAAATGGTGCTTCTTCTTTTTCAATTTCACTTTCATCAACTAAAATAATACATTTAAAGTCATTATGAACAAATGATAAAGAATTATTTGAATAACCTAAAGCAATTCTTGCAAAATTTTTTTCTGAAACAACTGTGAAATTTTGATTAAATAAATCATATAATGAAGGATAAATTGATTCTAAATCTTTTAATAAAAGAACTTTGCCTTGTTCCATTATTGATAATATTTTATTTAATATTTTAACTGAATAATATTCTCCTATTTGATCAATTTCGAAATGACTTCCTAAATAAAAAGTATAATCTTTTCCCATTTCATTTAATATATTTCCTAATAAATAAGGACTAATATTACTTTTACTAATAACTAATAAATATCTTCCATCTTTATCTTCAATATTTCTTTTAATACATTCCATAACATTATATTCATTATTTGGTTGAACACTTTCATAACATTTTTTAAATATTTCTTTAATAACATATATAGAATTGCAATTATTTTCCAAATTACCAATGCCTCCGAAATTCCTTTCTAAACAAGAAATTCCAATTTGAATGATTGCATTTTCATCTGGATTAAAATTATCTTTAATTAAATTACTAGCATTTTTAATTAAATTATAAAAATCTCTAGTCCCATGGAATTCTTGATAAATATTATTTTTATTTAATTTTAATTTATATTCATAATAAGTACTTGCTAATTTTTTAAAAAATTCCTCATTTAAAGGATTATTTTCTAAATCAAGTTCATAACTTTCTGCTATAGTTAAAGCAGTATTTTGTAAATCTTCTTCATCTGGATCTGGAATTGCTAAATAAATTCCTCTATTCATTTTACTTGCATCAAGAGTCCAATTTGAAATTCCAATAAATGCTACTTTGTCTTCATTTTCATCATATTCTAATTGAGAATGAATTACTTTTAATGGATTATTTGGAGATAATTCAGCAAGACCCATTTCATCAAAATATATCATTGAAATAACATTCTCTTCTATATATTTTTTTCCTTTCTTTTTATTTTCCATATTTCTTGATCTTACATTTTTTATTACATCTCTTGCTTTTTCAAATATTTTTAAAACTCCTTTTGAAGTACTGGTTTTTGAACCTTGGTAAGAATTCATTACTATTTTTGGGAATAATCTAAATAAAGGACTTTCTGAATTTTCACCTTTCATTGATTTAAATAATAATTGAACACTAAGTGATTTACTACATCCTGGTTTTCCACAAATAAATACTGGAACTTGAGTATTTATACATACAAATAATGTAAATATATTATCTAATAAAGCTTTATTTTTTGCAATTCCAGGACCTAATCTTATATGGGAAACAACATATCTTTCTTCTCTTTCTGGAACTTCTTCAAATGAATGTTGAAATGTTTTTTCCATTATAGCTAAATATTCATTTCTATTATCCTTATCTGATATTCTTATATTATAACATATGAAAATTGCTAAATTTATAACTTCATCTAATAGTTTTCTATTATTATATCCTATAAATGATGATCTAGATTCATCTTCTGAATTTGTTGTTATTTTATTATTTAAATAATCATAAAAGAAATCAAAAAATATATTAAATCTTCTAACTTCTCTTAAGCTTACGGATGAAGCTTCATTTTTATCTCTAATGAATTTTTGACTTTTTAAAATTGCTTCAGATGACAAATTTTGAGCAAATAATAAATCATCTTCATTAATTTCATTTGCTGATAATTTATTAATTATTGTTTTTTTAACAATACTTCTAACATATTTTTCTTCGTCTTCAGGAGATAAATTTCCAAAATCAAATACATAATTTAATAAAGAATAAGGAAGAGGATTTACAGTATAGACTAAATTTCTTATTTTTTGTTCTTTTTTAGCAACCAAACCAATAACTTTAATTTTTTTTGTTAATGTTCTATAAGGATTACAAGCTGCTACAAAAGTTACATTATTATTAATTGGTATACCAAACATTGTATGCTTACACATCATTTCACTAATTAAACCCATTGAATTACATGTATTAATTTCATCTAAAAATATCCAATTTTTTTTATCTAAACTTATATTTTTATCTAAATAATTAACTTTATTATTTGAATGATATCCAATCATAAATTCATAAATATCATTATCTGTTATTCCTGCATGTATATTTAATATTTTCATATCATTTTTTAATAATTGTGCTATTATTCTTATTAAAGATGTTTTTCCACATCCTGTTTCTCCCATCATTATTACTGGAACATTTGCTTGAATTCTAAATAATATTAAAATCATTTTTATGAAATTATCTGATGTAAAAACATATGAACCAACTATTTTTTGTATTGTTTGTGTTTTTTCATCAATTTTCATATCTTTTTCTAATCCTGTTAACATATTTAAATTTAAAACTTTATTTAATTCTTCATAAAATTTTTCATAGTTTATAGATTGATAGTCTATTAAGTCTAATTTTTTTTTTGTTTCTCCTGAATTATATAAATCTTGTAGTTTTTTATATTCTATTTCATTTTTTTTACAATTAGTAATTATACTTAAAGAAACTCCATCTAAATTACAAAAAATCAAACTTGGAGAAATTTGTTTATATGAAATATATTCTTTTTTTTCTAAATTTTTAAAAGCTTCTTCTAATTCTTTTTCTTCATTATATTTACCGTGTTGTTTATTTAAAGAAAAATTTTGATGCTGTATTAAACTAGTATAAGCTCCTTTTGTAAAATGTTGAGTATTTTTAACTAAAGCAGAAATCATAAAACTTCTACATTTATATAAGTCTTTTTGTCTTTTATATTGTCCAACCTCTTTTAATTGTACAGTATCTAAATATAAATTATTTGTGAATAATTTTAATTGACTTGCTATTATATTTATAAAACATAATTTTTGATAATAATTAGCTTTTTCAACATTAAAAAATTCGTTGATTAAATTTTCACACGTTTTTTGATCTAAACTTTCAGCTTTTAAATTATATTTAAAAGGGCCATTTGAAATTCCTTCAATATAAATATTATTATCATCAATTAAATTTTCTTTATAAAATTTCAAATAATTACATACTATTTGTAAATTTGATGATAATGATTTTTCGATTTTCAAAGGAGATAATTTTTCAATTGAAATTAATCTTGGTTTGAATAAATTTAAAACTGGAAATTTTTGTAAAAAATTAACAAACCCAAAAGGAATTTCAACTTTAACATTAATTTTATTTCCTAAATAAAATATATTTTCTCCTCTATAATACCATTTAGTGATTAATAAAGAAAATAAAAATTCTTTCATTAAATCATCTTGTTTAGTATCATATAAGTCAATATGTATAACACAATCATCATTTATCTTTTCTTTGATTAATCTTTGAATTACTTCATCTCTTGTAAATTCACCTCCAACTGGAAAATAAATATATTTTTTTCTTTTTTGTAAAATCTCATCTTTTATTATTGTAGATTTTCCAATTCCGCAAGAATCAGAAAAAATAACTTCAATATTATCGTTTTCTAATACAATATCATCTTTTAAATTAGGAACATCTAAAATATTGTGTCCATTTATTTTTTTAATTTCTTGAATTATATCATTTCCCATATCATCATACATAATTAATAAGCAAGATTTCATTTTTTTTTTATTTTGTAAAAATAAAGTGTTTATTGTATTTAATAATTCTTGTCCAATTTCAACTTCTAAACTTTCTATTTTCATAATTACAAAAAGAGCGTGAAAATCACATAAAAGTGCTCTATATAAGAAAGCAATTATTTCTTCAGATGTTGTATCTCTATTACATAATAATAAAGTTTGAGGTGAAGGAATATTTCCTGTTAAATACATAAAATCTTTTATTACATTTATTTCCATTGTATCTCTTGTTGAATAATGAGTTTTTAATCCTTTAAATTTATTATCTTTTAATATTGAACGACCAAATATTATTTCTTGAGTCATTTCATTTTGACTGAATAATTCAGTTAAATAATTATTTGTATTTTCTATAGAAGCTTTTATTACATTTTTATCCATTATATATATGAAATCAATTGGTTTATAATTGTCATTTGTTATATATTTAAGAAAATAAGTTAAATCTATTGAATTAAATCTAAGAAATTGATTAAATAAACTAAATTGTTTACCTGATATAAATCTAATTAAAGGATAATTTAAATAATATTCCTTTAATGCTTCACTTTGTTGATTTAATAATTTTCTAATATTCGCAATAGTTTTTGGAATATTTTCCCCTACTAAAAATTGATCTTTACTCGATGATTTAATTTCAACTTTTCCTTTCTGTATTATTATTTTTAATTCGATTTTTTCAGGATAACCTTTTTCATAATTTTCAATGATATAATCAAGTAAAGTATCAATATTATTAATTAAAAATGAAAAAGTTTGAGCAGTCTCATAAAAAATTTTATCTTCATCATCTTTTTTTTTTAAAAGTGCTCTGTCTCTAATTTCTAAAATTTCATCGAAATTAATTTCTTTAAATTTTCCTTCATTTTTAGGGTCTGTCATACAGCATTTACAAATATAAACATTATTCTCATTTTGAATATTAAATATTGAATATTCAAGTAAATCTTCAACTTTCTTTTTAGTAAATTCAGATTTATCAATATTTTTAGTATATAAATCTCTAATTTCAAAATAATTTTGATTAACTTTTAAAATATAAGCTACAATATTTTTATATTTATCATCTTGAACTAATTCAATAAAAGCTTTAAAAAAGTCTTCATCTTTTGATTTATCAAATTTTTTTAATTCATTCATAAATTCAACACATCTTATAAAATCTTGAATATCACTTGCTTTTAAAGAACTATTATCACTTTCTCCAACAAATTCTGCTAAATTCCTTAAACCTTCAGTATCTTTATCAATTAAAAACTCAATTAAACCATCTTTATTTGTTAATTGTTCTAAAACAATCATATGAGGAGTTTCTCCCATAATATCAATATCTATTTCTTCTAAATAATTAACTATATCTGTTAACTCTTGTAATTTAGGATTTTTTTTTATTTTATCTAATGTTTTTTTTAATTTTTGTGAAAAAGAAGTTTGTTGTATTTTTAAAGAATTAAATAAGGTCAATGTACCTTTTATTATTATTAACATTCTATTTTTTGAAGAAAGTAACATTAATGTTGTTTCAGTACTTTCAGTATCAATATTTTGGTTGAAATATTTTTTTAAAAATTTGATTTCATGTTTAAGATATTCCTTTGTTTTTATTGATTCTATAATTTTTTGAAATATATTATTCTCAATTTTATTAAAATTTTTTTGATCTAATAAGTTTATGAGTGAATTAAAACAACTTTCAGTTTTTTTTAATTTTTCTTCTATTTTCATTCCGGGGGTAATTTTAAATATTAGTTTAAAAAAATTTGACTTAAAAAATTGATTATAATGAGAAGAATATTCTTCATATTTATTTATTATGTTATTAATTTGATTTTCATAATCACTAAATTCATATAATTTCATTGAATTTAATTTTTTACTTAATTCAATAATTTCATCCTTCATTTTAGAATTGGGATTAAAGTTAGCAAGATATACAATAATTTGTTTTAATAAATCCTTTGATTTAATAAGTTTTTCTATTGTATCCATAATTGAATCAAATAAATTATCAAAGTTTTGGATTTCAATTAAGTCTTCAATTCTTTTTTTAAAATCATATCCTAATTCTTTTATACATATACAATTCAAATTATCAATATCTAAACTTTCTAAATCTTTTTTAATTTTAGAACAAAGTTTTTCTGTTAATTGAAAATATTCATTTTTCTTCAGTCTTTCATCTAGATGATAACCTGATTTTTTTATGAATTTATATATTATCATTTTTTGTGATTCTTCTTTTTTATAAATATCTTCTTCTTTCATGACTAAAGGCCTAAATTTTCCAAATAAAATGTTTAAAGAGTTTGAATCTTTGATTGTTTCCAACAATAGTCTTACTGTCGTTATATTTGCGCCATTTAAATCTTTTTGAAAAAAACCAATTATCTCTACACTTATTTCTTTGTCTATATTTTCAACTTTTGTAAATATATGCATTAAAATTTTTTTTGCTTCTTCAGGATTTATTATTCTATTTACCTCATTTAGAACTTCTTTCACTTCTTTTCTACGCCCAATATTTAAAATTAGCAATACATATTTTATGATATATTCTTCAATATTCTTATTCTTACCCATACAATCTTTTAATAATTGTATAAATTTTTCTTGAACTTTATTTAAAATTTCATTATTTTTTTCTTTAAAATCAACAAGAACAAAAGCAAAATAAAAATCATCAAAAGTATGCATTTTATCCATTAATCCTTTCATTAATTTTACATATTCTTCATTTAATAAAATCTCTTTAAAATTAAAATTATGAAATGCTTTTACAAATTCAGACGTTTCTTCATTATTTTCTTTATTTAAATATTTGAATTTAATTCGATTCAATATAAAATTTACATTTTTTTTTTCATTATACTTATTTTCAACAAAACTTTTTTGATAAAAAGGATCATTTTTTAAACAAATGAGCATCTCTTTATTAATTAATTTATCATTTAAAATCATATTTTCATATATATTGTGTTGTTTAATTTCAAATTCATATAAAAAATTTTTTGGTAAATCTTTCAATCTCATAAATAATTTATTTAAATTTGATAAATTTTCTGGATTATTTCCACAATTTGATAAAAGAATTTCATAAAAATTTTTTGATATCTCTAACATTTCATAGTTTTTATTTTTTGAAAATTCTTTAATTTTTTCAATATTTTCTAAAATTTCATTTAATTTGTCTTCTTCTGGTTTACTTTTACATTCATCAATTTTAATCACTGTATTATTTTTAGATATAATTTCATAAATAAGTTCTTTATTAGTTTCAATTGCCTTTAACCAATTAGAAAAATTTTTAATTTTTGATAAAAGACAAATTAACTGTTCATAAGTTGTAATATGTTTCAATAAAAAAATTACATTATTATCATCTGTTACATCTGTTGCTGAAAACATTTTTTCATACTTAAAAAATAATTCAAATAAATCTATTTCTTCCTCTTTATATTTTTTTGTTTTTTCATTTATTTTCTCAGGAAATTCCAATGGAATAACATGATAATAATAATATAAAAGTAATAAGAAAAGTTTTTCTGCAAAATTTCTAACATTACTTCCAGCAATTAAATCAAGAACTTTATCTGTATGCTTCCAAATCAATTTCATTATTGCTTGATGAGTTTTTGGTTCAATTTTTTCTCTTATTTTAATTTTATCTTCTTTAAAATATGAAAGCATATGCTTTGCAAATTCTATATTAAAACAATCTTTAAAAACATCTAAATAAAAACTGAAACTCACAGTTTTTTTAGAACCAATGATTTTAACAACATCTCTTATCAAATTTCTTTTTGTATATGTAGCACTTAAATTTTGGTCTTTTAAAAATTGACAATAATAAGAATATTGTAATCTTTCAGGAATGAATTGGAATTTAGGGAAATATACTTTCAATGATTTACTATCATTTAATTGTTTTATATATATATTAAAATAAAAATTATCATCTGAGAAAACCTTATATTTGCCTGATGAAAAATTTTTAGTATAAGTAAAATTAAT
>JAEEGL015451772.1_pt1 | contig 36704 bp, 32 predicted proteins | sample 9134231 | NCBI WGS metagenome assembly JAEEGL01 (sample SAMN16246548, study PRJNA631951) | gut metagenome | biome: gut microbiome; feature: rumen; material: fiber-attached | host: Bos | place: Iran: Karaj | collected 2018-10 | reverse complement strand
TCACTATCCGGACAAGAGTTTGATTAATCGCATTTTTCAAGCAAGATTTTGCGACAGAATTGCGACAAAGATAGGTATATTGATAAAATTATAAAGCTGAAAGTCAATGCTTTAAGGTTAAGGAATTGGGATTTGAATGCCACGAGTTCGAATCTCGTCCTCACCGCAAAAAGAGAAACTGATATTCGGTTTCTCTTTTTTGTTTTTGTAGAGACGTCGCATTGCGGCGTCTCTTGTGTGTTTATAATATCATATTTATTTAATTTGCAATGCTATCTCTGGAGACGTCATTTTACGGCGTCTCTACATTTCATATTTCTGATTTCGCATTTATAATTGAAATTAGTATATTTGCGACTATATTTCGATTTATATGAAAGTAGTTATAATAAAGTACAACGCAGGAAACATATTTTCTGTGGATTATGCGCTTCGACGTCTTGGCGTAGAGGCTACAATTTCTGGCGACGCTGATGTCATCAAGTCGGCCGACAAAGTGATTTTCCCTGGTGTGGGTGAGGCTGAAACAACGATGAACTATCTTCGTGAGCATGGCCTTGACAATGTTATTAAGAATCTTACTCAGCCTACTTTGGGTATCTGTATCGGCATGCAGCTTCTTTGCAAGAGTAGCGAGGAAGGTGGTAATGTGGAGTGCCTTGGCATTTTTGATGAGGTGGTGAAAAAATTCGTGCCAAACGAAAGCATCATCAAGGTGCCTCACATGGGTTGGAACACTGTGACTGCCGATCCGTCGTCGCCTCTTTTCAAAAACCTTATCAATGATCCTTATTTCTATTACGTACACAGCTATCATGCTACGGTAGGTAAGGATACAATCGCGACTACTGATTATATCAACCAGTATTCTGCCGCTTTGCACAAGGATAATTTCTATGCTGTGCAGTTCCATCCGGAAAAGAGTGGCAAAGTGGGAGAACAACTATTGAAAAATTTCTTGGAACTATAAAATCTGCAGGGTAATGTTAGCAAAAAGAATTATTCCATGTCTCGACATCAAGGATGGTCAGACTGTGAAGGGTGTAAACTTCGTTAATATTCGTTCGGTGGGCGACCCTGTGGAACTTGGGGCTGAATACAGCCGTCTTGGTGCGGATGAACTTGTTTTCTTGGATATCACTGCGTCGCACGAGGGAAGAAAAACATTCAAGGATCTGGTCAGACGTATCGCTGAGAACATCAGTATCCCATTTACTGTGGGTGGAGGAATCCATGAGATTGGTGATGTCGACGCGTTGCTTTGTGCCGGCGCCGACAAGGTTTCCATCAACTCCGCAGCGATCAAGAATCCCGACCTTATAAGTGAGGTGGCGAAAGGATTCGGAAGCCAGGTATGTACTGTGGCTATAGATGCCAAACTTGACGAGAGTGGAGAGTGGACATGCTATCTTAACGGAGGTCGCGTCGCTACAGACAAGAAACTTTTCGCTTGGGCTAAGGAGGCTCAGGAGAGAGGCGCTGGAGAGATCCTGTTCACAAGTATGAACCATGACGGAGTGAAGCAAGGTTTTGCCAACGATGCTTTGCGTGTATTGTCGGAAAGTTTGTCTATTCCTGTTATCGCTTCGGGTGGAGCAGGCAAGATGGAGCATTTCAAGGATGTCTTCACTGAGGGTAAAGCTGATGCCGCATTGGCAGCGTCGATCTTCCATTTCCATGAGATCGCCATTCCGGATTTGAAGAATTATTTGAAAGGTGAAGGTATTCCGATGCGAATCGTTTAGCCTATGAAGAAAGCAATTGCGTATATATTAATCATTTGTGTGGCAGTGCCTTTGTTGGCATTGCTATGCTTGTTTGTATATACGTCCTTTCATGTGGTCCCTACACCGCAGATAGGAAAAATTGCTTTGACTGACTCTGTAGTCCAGAAAAATGATTCCATACGTACGCTTGGAAACAACTGGGCAAAAAAAATAGGTGATGATCTCTACGTCTGCTACACAGAGGGAAATCCAGAGACGAGAGGGTATGCTTATGGAGCATTGCTGCCTGATCTGATGTCGTATCAGAAAAGGGCTCTTCTGAGAAGAATGGAGGAGACGGTGAGAGGCGAGTGGTATCGTAAGTTTTTATGTCGATTCGTGAGATTCTACAATAGTGGAATTCAGGAGTATCTGACTGATGAGCAGTGCCGTGAGTTGTATGGATTGAGTCTTGCCGACACTAATGATTTCGATGAGTTGGCTGAGCCTTATGAACTTCAGCTGAATCTTCACGCAGCCCATGATATCGGACATGCCATGCAGGATTATATGCTCGTCGGGTGCAGCTCGTTCGTGCTGAATGGGGAGAAAACGAAAGATTCGACATTGCTTTTCGGACGTAATTTTGATTTCTATTGTGGAGATGAGTTTGCTAAGACGAAGGTGCTTTCTGTCTGCAAACCTGATTCAGGATATGCGTTTGTTTCTGTTTCGTGGGGAGGTATGCTTGGCGTGTTGTCGGGAATGAACGAGAAAGGTTTGGCTGTATGTATCAATGCATCCAAACTTGATATTCCGAAATCTGTGGCAATGCCGATCTCGATGCTTGTGCGCCACATATTGATTCATTGCAAGAGTATTGATGAGGCGTATGCGGAGGCAAAGAAGATGAAGACTTTTGTGGCGGAGAATATCGTGATCGCGTCTGCTTACGACAATGATATGGCTACCATTGAGAAATCTCCTGAAGAGATCGAGCTATATCGCTCGTCCGACAAAGATATGTTGCTTTGCACAAACCATTTCCAGAGTGAAAAGTTTATGCAAAATGAACGTAATTTGATGAATATCAACCAGACAGATACTAAATATCGCATTGAACTGCTTGCAGAACTACTAGGGAAAAAAGAAAAGTTTGATGCAGAAGACGCGATGGCTGTGCTGCTGAATCCATACGGCAAAGGTGGTGAGAATATAGGTTTGGGCAATGAGATGGCTATCAACCAGTTGATTGCGCACCATTCCGTTGTCTTTGAACCAGAAAAATTGAACATCTACGTCTGCACGCAACCAAAATATTTTTATCCGTATGTAAAATTTAATCTACAGGATATTCTAAATGTTGCTGTAGAGATGCACGGACGTGTGTCTAATGATCACGGACATGTGTCTAATTACAAAATAGCAAGTCAAAATTTTGCGGTGGCAGATTCTTTAAGAAGAAGTAGTGATTTTGTGAGATATTATGGAAGATATGTCTTTTTTAGAGATGGAAAAGATCCATATGTTCCTTCGGACGTTAGCTCGTGTGTTGACAACAGTATAGCAGATCCGTTCTGTACTACTGTCCAAATAGTTATTCCCGATTCGTTTGTTGCGTTTAATCCTATGTTTTTTGAAGCTCATGATATAGCAGGAGATTTATATCTTAGAAGAAACGATATAAAATCGGCTTGCGACGAGTGGCAAAAAGCATTGGAGTGCAAGATTCCAAAATTGGCACAACGTAAGGCGATAGAGGATAAAATAAAAAAATACCGGTAGAGACGCACGGACGTGTTTCTAGATAAACGGACGAGCATGTCAGGATATTTTGATTGACGTGCATCTAAAAAATGATCTTGTTTGTGACGAAAGAAAAAGATAAAAAGAAATTATGAATAGTGTTTTTAATGAGTTGACTTTCAAACGTCAGCCAGACATACAATATAAAAGTAAAGAGGAGATTGCGGCGTTCCAGAATGAGCGTCTGCAGGAACAGATGGCATATGTCTATGCCCATTCTCCATATTACAGGAGAGTGTTTGATGAGAGTCACGTCTCACCTGAGGATATTAAGACAATGGCTGATCTGCAGCGTCTTCCCGTCACAACAAAGACAGAACTCCAAAAGTTCAACAATGATTTCTTCTGTGTTCCGCAGAGTGAGATTGTGGATATTGTGACAACTTCGGGAACGACTGGAGATCCCGTTGTGGTCGGTCTGACCAAACATGATTTGGACAGACTTTCGTATAATGAGTTTCTGACATTTTCAGCCGCTGAACTGACCAAAGATGACATAATTCAGCTGACATGCACGCTCGACAAACGTTTCATGGCAGGTATGGCATATTTCCTTGGTGCTGTGGAACTTGGCACAGGAATTGTGAGAGTCGGAGGCGGTGTGCCGCAGCTTCAATGGGACACTATCCAGAGAATCCATCCTACAACGTTGATGTGTGTGCCAAGTTTTTTGATCAAACTTGCGGAGTTCGCTGAAAAAAACGGAATAGATTTCCATAAGAGTGGAATCAAAAAGGCGATTTGTATCGGTGAAAGTATCCGTACAAAAGAGTTCGGCTTCACAGAGTTGAGCAAGCATATCGATGAGCGTTGGGGAGAAATCAAACTCTACAACACGTATGCGTCTACAGAGATGCAGACAGGATTCAGCGAGTGCTCGTTTGGTTGTGGCGGACATCATCAGCCAGAACTTATCATTGTGGAGTTTCTTGATGAAAACAATAATCCTGTTGCCGACGATGAGCCGGGAGAGGTGACAATCACACATTTGGGAGTGGAAGGAATGCCTCTTGTCAGATTCAAGACAGGAGATATCTGCTACCACCATACAGAAAAGTGTAAATGTGGACGCAACACTATGCGATTGAGCGCGGTGATTGGCAGACGCAGTCAGATGCTAAAGGTGAAGGGTACAACCGTCTACCCGCCAGCATTGTTTGATGTCCTTGATCCGTTGCCTGAGGTCGCTAACTACGTGGTCGAGGCATTCACAAATGATCTTGGCACTGATGAGATCAGAATCTTGGTCGGAACAAATACACCATCAGAGGAGTTACAAAAGAAGATCAAGGATTTGTATCGTGCGAAGGTGAGAGTCGCACCGATTATTGAATTCGCAAATCCTGCGGATGTGGATAAAATACGAATTGTGGAGGGACAGAGAAAAATCACAAAATTTGTTGACAAGAGATAATGGACAATCTTAAACAGAAGACGAAAAAGTCGATAGTATGGAATGCCATAGAGAAGGTGGGAGTGCAGTTGATTGCATTGCTTACCGGTCTGTACGTTGTCCGCAACGTCTCTGAAACAGATATGGGATTCATTGGAGCGTTGACTATTTTTGTCTCGATTGGAATAGGATTGGTAGACCTGGGATTCTCCACAGCTTTGATTCGACGGGAGAGTAATACGGATGAGGAGTATTCAGCTATATTTTATGTCAATCTGCTGATTAGTGTCGTCCTATATCTTGTAGGCTATTTCTGTGCTCCATTGATTTCAGATTGGTATTCAATACCAGAACTGACTGATCTGGCAAGATTGCTGTTCTTGATTGTCATCATCAATTCGTTGTCGTTGGTGCAGATTGTCAGACATACCAAAGCGTTGGATTTTAAATATATAGCGATTGCAAACTTGGTGGCGGTGATTGTTAGTGGAGTGGTCGCTATTTCATTGGTTCATTTAGGATATTCGTATTGGGCATTGGCTTGGCAGCAGATCTCGTTGAGATTAACCAAGACATTCATGCTTTGGGTTATAAAACCGTGGAAGGGGCTGAAACTGAATCCTAGGTTTGGAGTTGTTGGTGAATTATTTAATTTTTCATACTTGCTTATAATCAACGGTATTGTGTCAAGTGTGACTACGAATTTTTTTACAGTCACAATCGGACGAGTTTTTCCAGCGTCGATACTCGGACATTATTATACCGCGGATAAATATAAGAATATAGCGAGAGATGTTATCACTCCCACTATCGCCCAGGTCGCGATGCCTGTGTTGACGGAGATCAAGGACGACAAAGTGCGTCAGAAACAGTATTATCGCAAATTCACGAATGTCTGTGCATTGTTGATTTTTCCGGCATTGTTGGGGTTGGCAGTTGTGTTTGATGATTTCTGCGTGTTGGTTCTTACGGAGAAATGGCTGCCTATAGTGCCATATTTCAGAATGTTGGTTGTGGTGGCCTTGCTTGATCCATTCAATGGCTTGGCCAATCAGATATTGTTGGTGGAAGGAAAAACCAAGCATTTTTTCTTTTCGGAATGTGTGCGTCATACATTGCTTATACTTTCAGCGTATATTTGTTTTATCAATTTGAGTGAATCGCATAAAGCCATGTTGGAAGTATATGGAGGCAATGCCGTGATAAACATCATGATTGCCGCATCATTTTTGGCTTGGTTTATATGTTTGAGTATGAAGATTAAGTTTATGAATGGGATTTTTAGATATTCCATTTCAGAGATGATAAAAGACGTCGCTCCATATTTGATTATATCTATTGTGATGGTGTTGATCGTATGGCAGTCGAAATTGTATATGGATTTCGGACCATTGCCAAGAATGGTGGCAAGTGTGGTTGTTGGAGGAATCGTGTATTTCATAGGATTGAAATTAATAAAGTGTGACATATTAGACGAATTATCAATATTGAAAAGAAAAAGATAAAAAATATGAAAGACTGGATGAAGCACTTGTTGGTGCTATTAATTTTCGTTGCGAGTACGTTGGCGTACTTCAGTGTTAAGTTTGACGGCAAGGAGCTGTTAGGCGGAGATGTCTACCATTGGGAAGGAATGGCTCATGAGCAAAAAGCCTTCTATAATAATGGGGAAAATGACGAAGTGTCGTATTGGTGTAGCTCGATGTTCTCCGGAATGCCGGCGTATACTGTTACGGGATGTGGATTGGCTCCTAATCCGGTGACGACGGTGATGACAAAGGTTTTGTATGTGTTGGGAGACAAAGACGGAGGAATTGTATTATGCAGCCTTATATGTATGTATGCATTGCTGATAGTCTTAGGGTGTTCTATTCCTGTCGCAGTGTTTGGAGCGTTTGCTTTTGCTTTGTCCTCTTATTCGTTTATTATCATAGCGGCTGGACATGTCATAAAAGCATGGGCGATGGCTTTTATGCCGTTGGTTCTTTTGGGTATGGCAATGCTTGTGAAGAAAAAGAATAAGTTTTTGTCCACATTGGTTTTCACTGTCGCATTGTATTGGCATATTACTTTTGCACATTATCAGATAACATATTATTTCGCTTTGTTGTGTCTTGCTATTTATTTAGGTTATTTGATATATTCATTAAAGAAAGGAGACAAGAAAGATCTTTTGGTAAACACAGGATGCTTGTTTGTCGGTGTGTTGATCGCAGTTTTGATGAACTCTCCAAAGTTGATGTCTAATTATGAATTGGGTCAGCAGAGTATTAGAGGTAAGAGTGAATTGACTGCCCAGGTAGACGGTAAGACTGACAAGTCGTCAGGTTTGGACCAGGGATATGCTTTTGCATGGAGTTATGGTAAGGCTGAGACATTTACACTTTTGATCCCAAATATTTATGGAGGAGAGAGCGGAGGATTGCTTGACCGTAAGAACTCTCATTTGGCTAAAGAGATGAAAAAGCATGGAGCGGCAGTTCCAAAAACTCTTCGTATGAATACATATTGGGGAGATCAGCCATTCACTTCAGGTCCTGTTTATTTCGGTGCGATCGTATGTTTCTTGGCTTGTTTCGCGATGTTCTATATAAAGAGCAAATTCAAATGGGTTTTATTCGCGTCAACAATATTCTTCATGATATTGAGTCTTGGAAAGAATGCTGGAATCAATGATTTCTTCTTCCACTATTTGCCTATGTACAACAAATTCCGTACTCCGTCGATGGCTCTTGTTATACCGCAATTGGTATTTGCTTTGATGGCTGCTTTGGCTTTGGATAAGTACATGACGAAAGATCTCGACAAGACACCGTTGCCTTCGAAACTGTTTGGTGAAATCAGTACCGACAGATTCAGTTTTTCTTTTTACGCGTCGTTGATTCTTACTGCAGGTGTATGTTTGCTTGTTTGGATAGCTCCTGGAATATTTGGAGATTTTGTTGCTCCACAGGATGAAGCTCAGTTGGCTAATTATCCGGATTGGTTTGTAGACGCATTGGTGGCCGACCGTAAGGATTTGGCAAGTGATGATGCTTTCCGTTCGTTTGTGTTCATCATGATTGCCGCTGCGTTGATGTGGATATTCTCACGTCATGGAATGGTAAAGAACAGGAAGTTTGTGGCTGTAGCTATCGCATTCCTTACTTTGATTGATTTGTGGAGTGTAGACAAACGTTATTTGAATGATGACAACTATATAAAGCAAAGAGCAAAGAGTGAGACAAGAAAGCCAACAAAGGCGGACGAATTTATCTTGTCGGACAATGCGGTTGATTTCCGTGTGTTGAGTCTCAACAATCCTTTCAATAATTCGGAAGTCTCTTATTTCCACCATTCAATAGGTGGATATAATGCGGCTAAGTTGCGCCGTTATCAGGATCTTATCGAGCAGTGTATCGAGCCTGAGATGAAGACAATCATCACAAATTTGCAGAAGGCAAGAACAGCTGAGGATGTTGAGGGAGCGTTCGCTTCAACCAAGGTGTTGAATATGCTTAACACAAAGTATATCATTTATAATAATGACGCTGCCCCAATAGAGAATCCGAAGAGAAATGGAGACGCATGGGTGGTAGGAGACGTTAAGTTTGTGAAGGATGCGGATTCTGAGATGAATATGTTGAAGGAGCTTGATCCGTCAAAAATAGCAATCATAAATGAGGAATTCAAGAGTCTGGTCACTCCATTTGAGATGGATTCAACAGCGAAAGTCGAGTTGACGTTGTCGCATCCAAACAGAAAGAAATTCACGTCTTCTTCACAAAAGGATATTTTGACTGTCTTCTCGGATGTTTATTATAAACCGGGATGGCATGTCTATGTTGACGGTAATGAGGTTGACCATTTCCGTACAAACTGGATTTTGCGTGGTATGGTTCTGCCTGCGGGAGAGCATGAGATAGAATTCTTGTTCTATCCTGACACATTTGTCAATTTGACACACATGTCTAATGCTATCGGATGGATCCTTATTCTTCTGATTGTAGGATATATTGGTTATTTCTTCTACAAAAGAAAAAAGAGCGACGAGACAGCTGTGTCGGTAGTAAACGACTAAATCATAGATATAAATTGTAAGAGACGTGGATATCCCCACGTCTCTACTAATGTTTATTAATTAACAAATACTAATATGAAAGTTTTACTTGTAAATGGAAGTCCTCGTAAGGAAGGCAACACATCTGTGGCTTTGAATGAGTTCGCCAAACAGTTGGCAAACAACGGAATCGAAAGTGAGATGGTGTGGATCGGCACAAAACCAATCCGTGGCTGTGTGGCATGCAACAGCTGCCACGACAACCGTTGCTCTTTCAACGATGATATCACAAACAGCATCATTGCTAAGATGGAGGAGTGTGATGGACTAGTGATTGGTTCGCCAGTCTACTATGGACAGCCTGCTGGGCCAGTATGTTGTTTGCAACAGCGTATGATGTATGCAGGTAGTAGTGTGATGGCAAACAAACCAGCCGCTGGTATCTGTGTCTGCCGCCGCGGAGGAGCTACTGCCGCGTTTCAGTCGCTTAATATGCTTTTCCAGATGACTAATATGCCAGTCGTGACGTCTCAATACTGGAATATCCTTTATGGTTGTGCGGAAGGTGAGACTGCTCTTGATGTCGAAGGCTTGCAGACTGTACGCACTCTGGCCAACAATATGTCTTGGCTGATGAAGAAGATTGCAACTGGTGACGGTGATGCTCCTGTGCGTGAACCTCGTACACCTATGAATTTTATTAGATAATAATTATGGATTGTCCTCATAGATCAAAAACAGTGGAAGAAAAACATTCTTTTGAATGTACTTGCCCTAAGGAGTGTCCAAGGCATGGAAAGTGTTGTGCCTGCGTGGCCCATCACAGAGAGTATGGCAAGTTGCCTCACTGTTTGCGTCCTGTAGAAACAGAAATAAAAGAAATAAAGGCATGATACGTAATATAATTTTAGACTTTGGCAAGGTGTTGGTTGACTACGATTTCGACATCTTTTTCCGTCGTTATGTTCCAGATGAGGAGCGTCGTAAACAATTTGTCCCTGTCTTATATAATGATGGTTTGACTCCTGTTGTGGATAGGGGGGAGAAACCTTTTGATGAGATTGTCGACGATCTGATAGCTGAGTATCCAGAGTTTGAACCGGAATTGCGAATTTTCGAAGACCGTTATCCTGATCTTATTACAGGTGAGATTCCAGGAATGAAAGATCTGCTTAAGAAACTAAAAGCGGAAGGGTACAAACTATATGGTCTATCCAACTGGTGCAGTAAGGTTTACCTTACGATGGAACAATATGATATTTTCGATTTGCTCGACGGTTATATCGTGTCATCTGAAGTACATAAGATCAAACCAGAGCCAGAAATCTATCAATGTCTTTTCGACCGTTTCCATTTGAACCCGGAGGAGTGCGTCTTTGCTGACGACCGTGTGGAGAATGTTGAGGCTGGCCGACGTTTGGGTATGGATGGAATAGTCTTCAGTGATGCAGCACAGTTTGAAAAAGAACTTAGAAAGCTATTGAATGAAAATTGAAGAGGCTATAGTCTACGTGATCGCATCGAGAAACGGAGGAATGACGACAGATCAGATTGCTGAGGCTATAAACAGACAGAAACTGCATGTCAGAAAAGATGGACTGCCAGTGACCAGCAAACAGGTGTATGCTGTGATATGCAGGTTTCCTGGTGTGTTTGTCAAAGAGAACGGCAGAATAATGTTGAATTATTAATTTAGACGATTTATGAAAAGTTTTGGATCAAAACCGTGGATGCTTCCACAGCCAGTGCTCATTATCGGCACATATAATAAAGACGGAAAACCAAACGCGATGAACGCTGCGTGGGGTGGCACTTGGGATATGCATGAGATTATGATTTCAATGGGCAGCCATGCCACTACTGATAATCTAAAATTGAACAATGGCGAGTTCACAGTCGCTTTTGCTACTGCAGAGACAATGGTGGCAAGTGATTTCGTGGGTATTGTGTCAGCCAGAAAAGATCCAAATAAGATGGAGAAGACGGGATGGACTGCAAAAAAAGCTCCCAACGTCAACGCTCCCGTCTTCACGAATTTCCCTATGACTATGGAATGCCGTATCAAACAGAAATTTGATGAGTCTGAGACTGGTTACTATCTTGTGGCAGAAGTGGTTAATGTCCTATGTGATGAAAAATATCTGGATGGTAATGGCAATCCAGACGTGGAAAAGATGAATCTTATCACGTATGATTCTGTCAACCATAATTATATTCAGCTTGGCAAGACGCTTGGAAAAGCGTTCGCTTGTGGTAAAGAAATCTAAAATTTGTAAATACTATGGATAACAAAAGTAAAGTGTTGGAAACAATGAAGAAGGCAGGTGAGCCTCTTAATGCAGGAAAAATCGCTGAACTTAGTGGCCTTGACCGTAAGGAAGTGGATAAAGCGATGAAGGAGTTGAAAGATGAATGTGCGATCATATCTCCTGTTCGTTGCAAGTGGGCTCCTGCTAATTAATAAGATGATTCTTGTGTTGCTGTCTGAAGAGGGAAGAAATGCAAAAGGTCGACTGTCTTAAACCAAATGAGGGAATACCATCAGCATTGGTGGCGTTGCTTGCTGTGATGGCGGGGGTGTCGGTGGCTAACCTGTACTATTGTCAGCCATTGCTGAATCTTATTCGTGAGGACATTGGTCTCACTGAGTTTCAGGTTAATTTGATGCCAGTGTTTACGCAGATAGGTTACGCACTTGGCCTTCTTTTCATTATCCCGATGGGAGATCTCTATAATAGACGCACCACTATACTCACTTGTTTTGGAGCACTGTTTTTCTCTCTGTTGACGATAGCGTTCTCCAGCAATGTGATGCTGTTGCTTGTGTCAAGTTTTGTGACGGGAGTTTTCTCCGTCGCTCCACAGATTTTTATCCCATTTGTGTCTCAGTTTTCTCGTGTAGAAGAGAAAGAGCGTAAAGTCGGATTGATCCTGTCTGGACTTCTTGTCGGAATTCTTGGCTCACGAGTCGCAAGCGGTTACGTCGGCGACATATTCGGATGGCGTGCGATGTATGAGATTGCTGCAGGGCTGATTGCAATTTCAGCAATGATAGTGCTGAAGACATTTCCGTATGTTGAGCCAACGTTTAATGGACGGTTTGTTAAATTGATGTCTTCAATTTTTCAGCTTGTTAAGGAAAATCCTAAGGCTATCACCTATTCAGTCCGTTCAGGTTTGATCTTTGGCTCATTGCTCGGAATGTGGGTTTGTATGGCATTCCGTATGAAAGAGGCTCCGTTTTTCCAGGGGAGCGACGTGGTTGGTTTGCTAGGATTGTGTGGAATAGCAGGTGCGTTGACTGCATCAAACGCAGGCAAATATATCTCACGTTATGGAGTGGAGAAAGTAAACGCATGGGGTGTGACGTTTGTTGTGCTGGCATGGATAATCATGGGGTTGTTCCAAAACTATTACGTTGGCATCATTGCAGGAGTTATCATCATCGACATCGGAATGCAGTGTGTGCAGTTGGGCAACCAAAGTGCAACGATGAAACTTTGTCCGCAGGCGTCGAGCCGAATGAACACTATATTTATGGTGACATTCTTTTTCGGCGGATCTTTCGGAACATTCCTTGCCGGAACGATGTGGAGCAAATTCGGATGGTATGGCACAGTCGCCGCAGGATTGAGTCTGGCATTTGCCTCTATTGTATTTACTTTGATCAGAAGATTGAATAATAAATAAAAAAGTAAACGGGAAAAGGAATAAGAACAGTATTTGAATCGTATGTAGAATGAATCCCGACAATCGTACATATATTGCTATCGACTTGAAGTCGTTCTACGCTTCAGTAGAGTGTGTAGACAGAGGGCTGGATCCTCTGTCTACCAACCTTGTCGTGGCTGATTCAAGCAGAACGGAAAAGACAATCTGTCTAGCTGTAAGTCCGTCGCTTAAATCGTATGGTATCGGTGGACGAGCACGATTGTTTGAGGTCGTCCAGAAAGTGCGAGAGGTGAATTATGAGCGACGGATGAAGATCCCGTATGGTATGTTCACAGGGAAATCATGGAGAAATCCTGATTTGCAGGCCCATCCTGATTGGGAACTTGACTATATTGTGGCTCCACCACGTATGGCTCGCTACATGCAGATGTCCGCACATATTTATTCCGTCTACCTTAAATATATAGCTCCGGAAGATATTCACGTCTATTCGTGTGATGAAGTCTTTATGGATGTGACATCATATCTGTCTACTTATAAGAAAACTCCGCATGACCTTGCGATGACAATTGTGCGTGATGTGTTGAAACAGACAGGAATAACGGCTACCGCTGGTATAGGAACCAACATGTATCTGTGCAAAGTGGCGATGGATATCGTGGCCAAACACATGCCTGCGGATAAAGACGGAGTGAGAATAGCGGAACTTGATGAGAAATCTTACCGTGAAAAGCTATGGGATCATCGTCCGCTTACAGATTTTTGGAGATGTGGAAAGGGAATCGTGAGCAAGTTGGCGATGTATGGAATTGAGACCATGGGGCAGATCGCTCGACTTTCCGTCAAGAATGATGAAGTCTTGTATAAACTATTTGGAGTGAATGCCGAGCTTCTGATTGACCATTCCTGGGGTTGGGAACCTTGTACGATGGACTATGTGAAAAGTTACCGGCCTGAGACAAATTCATTGAGTAGTGGGCAGGTGCTTCATGAGCCATACACATTCTCAAAGGCACGTGTTGTGATCAAGGAGATGGCGGATGCTGTTTCTATGGATCTGCTTGACAAAGGATTGGTGACGGATCAGCTTGTGGTGACGGTGGGGTATGATAGGACATCGCTTGAAAATCCTGAGATTAGAGCCAAATACCATGGCCCTGTGGTGAAAGATTATTATGGTAGGGAGGTACCGAAATCAGCACATGGCACAACGAATCTCGACAGACAGACATCATCAACCACACTTATTATGACAGCTGTCGAAAAACTCTTTGACCGCATCATCAATAAAGATTTGCTTGTACGTCGACTCAATATAACCACCAATCATGTCATTCCGGAGTCGAGGGTGAAAAAACAAGATGACAAAATGGTCCAACTGGATCTGTTTACCGATTATGAGACTTTGGCAAAACAGAAGAAAGAAGAAGAGGAACGGTTGGCGAAAGAACGAAGAATGCAAGAAGCACTATTAGCCATAAAGAAACAGTTCGGCAAGAATTCTATTCTTAAAGGATTGAATTTCGAGGAAGGAGCGACGGCAAAGGACCGAAACGAACAAATTGGAGGACACAAAGCATGACAGACAATTATGACGACATTATAAATCTACCGCATCATGTGTCTAAGACACATCCGCAGATGACGATGTATCAGCGAGCGGCACAGTTTGCTCCGTTTGCGGCATTGGTAGGTCATGATGCGATGATTTCCGAAACTGCACGACTTACGGATGAAGAAGTGGAGATGGAGGATGAGGCTGTCAAAATCCTCAATCGTAGGATGGCATATCTGAATGTAAGAATGCAGGATCATCCCGTCGTCACCATTACATATTTCATCCATGACAAGAAAAAAACGGGAGGAGAGTATAAATCCCACACCGGGACGGTCAGAAAAATTGATGAGTATGATAATTCTTTGACTATGTCGGACGGTACTGTGATACCATTTATCTCTATATTAGATATCGACGGGGAGATTTTTAATGACGATGAATTTAATGGAGGAGCCAGATAGAAGAAAAGTGCGATGGAAATGATGCTTTTTTTGAATAATTTTAATGTGCTGATATATTGGACGTTGTGAAAAAACTTAAAAAAAACATCATGAAATGTTTGGAGGTGATATAGAAAACATCTACCTTTGCATCGCAATTAAGGAAAACGACTTACCAACAACAAGTAAGAAGATTGACTTAAGGGTGTGTACCAGAGTGGCCAAATGGGGCAGACTGTAAATCTGCTGGCTCTGCCTTCGGTGGTTCGAATCCATCCGCACCCACAAAAAAATTGCGGAAGTAACTCAATTGATAGAGCGTCAGCCTTCCAAGCTGAAAGTTGCGGGTTTGAGCCCCGTCTTCCGCTCCAAGGGGAGAGAAACTTATGTTTCTCTCTTTTTTTTATGTAAAAACAGGTCGCGATGAAAAAAAATGAAAAAATGTTATAAAATATAGTCGTTGGCGAATTGTTTTTTTGTATTTTTGCGTCACAATCGGTTTTTGTGTAGGATTATTACTATGCTGATTGTGTATTGAACATTTGAATAATTGTAATTTTTAAAGATAGAAAATGGCAAAAATGAATTTTGGCGGCGTTATCGAAGAAGTGATGACACGCGATGAGTTTCCATTGGAGAAAGCACGTGAGGTTCTTAAGAACGAGACAATTGCAGTAATCGGATATGGTGTACAGGGTCCAGGTCAGAGCTTGAACCTACGTGACAACGGTTTCAATGTGATCGTTGGACAGCGTCCAGGTAAGACTTACGATAAGGCTGTAGCTGATGGTTGGAAGCCAGGTGAGACTCTATTCGGTATCGAAGAGGCTTGTGAGAAGGCTACTATCGTAATGTGTCTTCTTTCAGATGCTGCTGTAATGTCAGTATGGCCAACAATCAAGAAGTATCTTACTCCAGGTAAGACTCTTTACTTCTCACACGGATTCGCAATCACTTGGAACGATCGTACAGGTGTTGTTCCTGCTAAGGATATCGACGTTATCATGGTAGCTCCTAAGGGTTCAGGTACATCTCTACGTACAATGTTCCTAGAGGGTCGTGGTCTTAACTCTTCATACGCAGTTTACCAGGATGCAACAGGTAAGGCATTGGAGAAGACATTGGCACTTGGTATCGGTATCGGTTCAGGTTACATGTTCGAGACTACATTCCAGCGTGAGGCTACTTCAGACCTTACAGGTGAGCGTGGTTCATTGATGGGTGCTATCCAGGGTCTTCTTCTTGCTCAGTACGAGGTATTGCGTGAGAACGGACACACTCCATCAGAGGCATTCAACGAGACAGTTGAGGAGCTTACTCAGTCTTTGATGCCTTTGTTTGCAAAGAACGGTATGGACTGGATGTACGCTAACTGTTCTACTACAGCTCAGCGTGGTGCTTTGGATTGGATGACTCCATTCCACGATGCAATCAAGCCAGTTGTTGAGAAGCTTTACGCTAGTGTTAAGTCTGGTAACGAGGCTCAGATCTCTATCGACGCTAACTCAAAGCCTGACTACCGCGCTGGTCTTGAGAAGGAGCTTAAGGCACTTCGTGAGAGCGAAATGTGGCAGACAGCTGTTACTGTACGTAAGTTGCGTCCAGAGAACAACTAATTTTATCATTAATTTGGTTGATTATATAAAGACCGCCTCTCAAAAAGAGGCGGTCTTTCGTTTGTAATGCTAAAAAAGTTTAATTTCTCTTGTTTTATATCTCTCTTTATTCGCAAATGAGAAATAAGTTTTTTAACTTTGCGGTGTAATGTTTAGAAATAAAAAAAAACAGATATGAAAAGAGTAATTTTATTTATTGCAGCATTTGTTACTGCGATCTGTGCTTTTGCTCAGGAGCAGGGTAAGGCTGTAATTGAATTTAAGAAAACTGTTCATAACTTTGGTACATTCCCAGAGGAGAACGGAAGAGTGTCTTGTACGTTTGTCTTTGTCAACAAAGGTACTGAGGATTTGGTGTTGAGTAAGGTAAGAGCAAGTTGTGGATGTACAACTCCAGATTGGACAAAAACTCCTGTTGCTCCTGGTGATAGTGGTGTTGTCAACGCCACATATAATGCGACTGGTCGTCCTGGTGCGTTCACTAAGACAATCACAGTCACAACTCAGAATGCAGGTGAGCACCGTCTTACTATCAAGGGAGAGGTTATCCCTAAAGCAAAGAAGATAGAGGATGAATATCCATTCAATGTAGGTGATCTTCGTTTGAAAAACCAGAACATCTATTTGCATAAAATCAAGAATCCTGAGTCAAAGTCGGAGAAATTGATGGTTTACAACAATGGATCTGCTGATATCACTCCAACATTCAAGAGTGTTCCTTCTTATATCACAGTTTCTTGTGACAAGGACGTTATCAAGCCAAAGAGTCAGGCTGAAATAACAGTCGTTTATGATTCTAAGAAGTCTGAGGAGTGGGGTACTGTAGTTTCTAACTTTGCAATCGTTGCAAACGGAGAGTCTAAGACTATCAATGTAAACGCAACAGTTGTCGAGGATTTCTCTAAGCTAACTGAGGAGCAGAAGAAGAACGCTCCAGTTATCTCAGTAGGTAGCGTAGTCCCAGTAAATGAGATCGCAAAGGGATCTAAGAAGTCTTTCTTGTTCAAGATTGAGAACAAGGGTAAGGATCCATTGATTATCCGTAATATCACAGCTCTTGATGATAACGTTGTTATCACAAAGCCTAAGAAGCCAATCAAGTCTGGTAAGTCTGGTGATGTTTCTATCACTATCGACGCAAAGAACATGAAGGTCGGTGATTTCACAAAGCGTTTGACTATTATTTCTAATGACCCTAACACAAGCAGAAAGGTCGTTTCTGTTAGCGGTACAGTAAAATAATCTTCGTTTGAATTATGTGGACGGCATGGGAGACCTTGTCGTCCTTTTTTTAATTTTATAAATTTATGGGTAGACGAATTATAAAATTATTCTCTCTTTTGTTTATTCTTACATCTTTGATGTCATGTAAGAGTAACGATTCTTTTTTGATTAAAGGAAAAATCAGATGTCTGCCTATGCCAAGAGCATATCTTACTTATACGTCTCCTTTGACGGGTATAAAAGACACTATTGCTCAAAGCGAAATATCCGGTGGCGATTTTATCTTTAGAGGTAGAGTTGAAAACCCTTCTATGTGCCAGATTGAGATTGGCAAAAGAAGTGTTTATCTGATGGTGGAGAATACTGAGATTGAGGTTAACGGAACTTTGATGATCCCCGATCAGATACAAATTACCGGAAGCTCATCGAATGATGATTGGGCACGTATCCTCAGATTTGAAAGAGGGTATGAGGCTAAGCGTCGTAAGAATTGGTTGAAAATCGTGAATACTGATGTCTTTGATGAAATTGAAAAATTGGAGACGGAATATTACCAGACTTTTGATTCTCTTTATTTTATGTTGAAATCAGAGGTCGCAAACAAACCTACATCTTTCGGCTGTACTTATTATGTATATTATGCTTATGTTAATCAGCTGTTTAGTTTGAACAAGATCGTTCAGTGTCTAAACATGCTTGATGAAGAGTCAGTGGGTGATTCTGAATATTATAAATATCTTAAGGATGAAATGATGTTGTATTCTGGTTTGGAGGTAAATAAACCTGCCCCACAGTTTTCTGTTGTTACTATGGAAGGTGATACTTTGACTCTTGACCATTATTACAATAAAAATCTGTTTCTATTTTTCACGTCATCTTGGTGTGACTCTTGTGAATCGTATGCGAGAGCACTGGATGATGTCCACCGTCGTTTCAAATCTCCAGGATTTGAGGTCATTGAAATTTCATTGGATAAGACTCGAGAGGAATTAAATGAGTTGGCAGAAGAATCATGTGGTTGGCCGATAGCTTGTGATTTTATGTATTGGGAGAGCCAGATTACAAAACGATACGGTGTACATAAAATACCTTATGGTGTTTTGATAGATGGAAAACAAAGGATTAGTGCAATCAATCCGTCAATTCAAGCGCTTAGTTATAAGTTGAGAATTTTACAAAATGAGTGATTTTATTTATGCTCTTCAGAGCAGATTCCAAGATGTGCCGCTAATAGCAGCATTGTTGCTTGGTATACTTGTGGCGATAAGCCCTTGTACTATAGCTGCCAATTTGGCCTCATTGTCTTTTGTGTCAGTTGGTTGTGATTCGAAAAAGTCAACGTTGTATCAGGGTGCGATCCTTGTGCTGGGAAAATCGTTGTCATATATTATTTTGGCAATGTTTTTGTCTCAATTTGCAGGTGCTATGGAAATAGGTGAGCATTTCGCTGACACTTATGTCCAGATAATAGGAGTGCTTTTTATACTTGTGGGAGTGTTGATGCTCGACATTATCCATCTTCATGGTTTGGAAGACAAAATTGTAAGTTCTTTTAAGGGAGAGGAGAAAAAAACTGTTTTCCAGACTCTTATGGTGGGCATGTTGCTCGCTTTGGCTTTTTGTCCAGACGGTGCTGTCCTCTATTTCGGTATGATGCTGCCACTTACAATTGCTGAAAATCATTCTGTTATGATTCCTTTCTTTTTTGCTATAGGTGCAGCTATACCGTTGCTCGTGGTTGTCGCATTATATGCGTATGGTGTGGAAAAAGTATCGTCTATGCAGACGAAATTTTTCAGTGCCAATGCGTTGGTACGCAAGTTTGTCGGCATTATGTTTATCATAGCAGGAATCTTTTTCATAACAGAGTTTTTGTTCCATCATGCGCATTAGCCTACTATTCATAATGTTGGTTTCTTCACTGTCTGTCTCTGCAAAACCTGTTTTGAAATTGTCAGAGGAGATTGTGGATTTTGGAACAGTGATCCTTGATCACTCACAGACCGCACATGCAAAAATGTTGGAAATCAAGAATGTTGGGGATGAACCGTTGGTGATCAACCAAGTTTCGTCAACGTGTCATTGTGTGGAGACCGAGTGGTCTGTAAAACCAATCGAACCGGGAGCATCAGACAGTATTAAAATTGAATTTACTCCTGATGTAAGTGGTGTGGTGAGCAAAAAACTGATTATTTACAGTAATGCCCAAAATAGGAGAACATCTTTTCGTGTAAAAGCAATGGTAGAAAGAAAAAAATGATATTTATCTGTCTGAATTCCAGATTATGAAAAATTATAATATCATATTTGTTTTGTCATTCTTTTTATATGTGTCGTGTTTATCTTCTGGAAATCAAAACGATATCCAATCGGGTGATGAAAATATAACTGATTCTGATACGAGTTGTAATGAAAAAATTATTTACACGAATGGAGACGGAATCAAAATAGTTTATTTCACCTTCTCCTGAATCTTCTCTACCAGTAAATCCAAATCTTTTGATGGCTTTTCCACCATCAGCACCTGTAATTTACAATCGATAAGTGCAAGAATATCATCAGTTTCTCGACGTGCGATGTCGAGAGCATTACCTTTTTTCACTCCTTTGTTTTTGTTTCTTTCCTCCAACATCTTATTACTCTCATCACATAGTTTTGTCATTTTCTTTATCGTTTCCCCGATTCCGACAGCTGATTGAATAATAGATGAAAAAAAATTATTGATGTTATTGCATAGAGTGGAGTAGCGAACGATAGCTGTTTCCAATTTCAGATTTTGGGCGACGTTGCTTTCCGAATAAATACGTTGCATTGATTCCGCTTGACTACGGATGTCCGAGTCATCAGAAAGAGCTGCCACCATAAGTGTTTTTTTCACTACCGTCGACAGCAAATTTAATGAACGGTAATTTTTCCTTAATTCAGAGGTGAATGGGGCGGATCTTCCGTCTCCACTAAGATTTTGTTCCTTTGAAAGTGCGTCTTTAAGCTTTGATATATAAAGAGATAAATCCTCCTTCAGCGGACAGAGATCCATCGCTGAAGCCACTTCGCTGAGAGCACGGAAGTGTTTATCATTTGTCAGGGTGTAGACCCTAGAAATTTTAAAAAGGTTCATCTTAAAGACATATATTTCTTGCACACAATGCAACATAAACAGTCCAAACCTTACGTGATAAGTGATAAGTGATACAACTAATGACGAAGTCTACACCCGACAAATGTAAATCATATTCTATAAGCTCTCTGTTTATGCCTACAAAGTAAATTCATTTTTTTCTTTTAACCAAATAATTATATAAAAATGTATATATAAATAGCCTAAATTATGTTTTATAATATGGATTTTTTGTTTTTTATATAAATTTTGTATTATGCTAATTCTGTTTTTATGATTTATATAAATTTGATTTGAGCTAAAAAATAACTTTGTTTTTTATGTAAAATTTATTCTGTCACCAGATGGGGTAGATTACTTTTTGATCAATTAGGGAGAGATTTTTATCAATGATTGAGGAAAAAAAGATATATTTGCAGACATATTATAGAACGTAAAAAAGACAATGTATAGAATAGGACTTGATGTGGGTTCAACCACGGCAAAAATTGTAGTGCTGGATGAGGATAAGGTTATATATTCTTCTTACCGCAGACATCAGGCAAATCCTGGTGCAGTGATAAAGGATATATTAGTTGAATTGAAAGAAAAACTCTTAGATTCAGAATTCTCATTCTCTGTTACAGGTAGCGTGGGACTTGGACTTGCTGAGAGATGCGGCTTCAACTTCGTTCAGGAGGTTGTGGGCGCAACTGAATACACCAAGAAAATGCATCCTGATGTGCGTACACTTATTGACATAGGTGGAGAGGATGCAAAAATCGTATATTTAAAGGATGGAAAGGTAGACAGTCTTCGTATGAACGGTAACTGTGCTGGCGGTACGGGTGCGTTTATCGATCAAATGGCTTTGTGTCTTGGTGTCGACGTGACCGAGCTTAATGGTTTGGCTGAAAACGCCAAGGGAATTTATCCTATTGCGTCACGTTGTGGTGTGTTCTCAAAAACAGATATACAAAACCTTATTGCAAGAAATGCCACAAAAGAGGATATTTCTGCAAGTATTTTCCGCGCTGTCGCAGTGCAGACTGCCAGTGCGTTAAGCCATGGTTGTGAGGTGCTTCCAAAGGTTTTGCTTTGTGGTGGTCCGTTGACTTTCATTCCGGCTCTTCGTAAGGCTCTTGCTGATTATTTCCATCTTGATATCAATAAGGATATTATCTCCCCTGAACTAGCTAATTTTATCCCTGCGTGGGGAACTGCGATTGCTGATGCTGGAGAGAAACGATACACCGTCGAATCTCTTTCTCAGATTCTTGATTCGCAGGATGCTAAGGCTATCAGAAAAGAGAGTATCTACTCAGTTTCAATGCCTCCCGTCTTCAAAGGAGAGGATGATTATCAGTCTTGGCTCAAGGATAAGAGCAATGATGATATCAAGTTCAAATCTTTGGCAGACGTTGATGACAAGTGTTATCTTGGTATCGATTCCGGTTCAACAACCACAAAAATCGTTTTGACTAATGTCGACGGTGAGATTCTCTACCGCTATTATGCGCACAACGGAGGAAATCCGGTGCAGGCTGTTGCCAAAGGATTGGGAGAGTTGAAGACACAGGCTGATGCGGCTGGAGTAAAGTTGAACATTGCTGGCGGATGCTCCACTGGTTATGGCGAGGATTTGATCAAGGCGGCGTTCTCTCTCGACTATGGTATGATTGAGACCATGGCTCATTATGTTGCCGCAAAGAGTATCAGTCCTAATGTGTCGTTCATTTTGGATATCGGTGGCCAGGATATGAAGGCCATCTATGTCGACGGTGGTGTCCTGACACGTATGGAGATCAATGAGGCATGTAGTTCGGGTTGTGGTTCATTTATTGAAACATTCGCCCAGACTCTTGGTTGTGAGATCGGACAGTTTGTCCGTGAGGCCACTAAGAGTGAGCATCCTTGTGATTTGGGAACTCGATGCACTGTGTTCATGAACTCAAAGGTGAAGCAGGTGCTACGTGAGGGATATTCAATAAGTGATATTTCAGCAGGATTGGCATTTTCAGTTGTTAAGAACTGTTTGTTCAAGGTGTTGAAAATCAAGAATTACAATGAGCTAGGAAAGAACATTGTGCTTCAGGGAGGAACGATGCGTAATGACGCTGTTGTAAAGGCATTTGAGAATCTTACAGGCAAGAGAGTTTGCCGAAACAATATTCCTGAGCTTATGGGTGCGTATGGTTGTGCACTATACGCTATCGAGCAGAGCAAGAAAGAGTCGTGTGACCCACGTCCTCTTGAGACTCTTATGAATGCGGCGGAGTTTGAAATCCGTCCTTTGCAGTGTAAGGGTTGTGAAAACAATTGTCGTATCACTCAGTACACATTCAAGAATGGTTCTAAATACTATTCGGGAAACAAATGTGAGAAGATCTTCACTAATGGCGGTGATGCGGTAGAGAAGGGAGTGAATATGAGTGATATGAAGTATCACTTGACTTTCGATGTGCCTGATAATGAAGGAAAGAGTGGATTGCCGACGATTGGTATACCTCGCGCATTGAACATGTATGAGGAGTTCCCATTCTGGTATTCGATGTTCACAAACCTTGGTTTCAAGGTTGTGTTGAGCTCCACTTCAACATATACTAATTATGAGAAGGGTGTGCACTCGGTCATGAGTGACAACATCTGTTTCCCTGCCAAACTTATCCATAGCCACATTTATGAGTTGGCGGATAAGGTAGACAGAATATTCTATCCTCGTGTTGTGCATGAGCGTACTGAGGATAAGAATGCACAGAACAGTTTCAACTGTCCGATCATCATCGGTTATCCGGATGTGGTTGACTCAGCGATCACAGTGAAGGTTCCGATTGATTCTCCAATCGTTGCGTTCAAGAATTCAAAACTTCTACGTGAGCAGATGCTCGTCTACTTTACAACTTTCGGTATCAAGAGAAATGATATATTGAAGGCTGTAGACCAGGCTGAGAAAGACTGGACAAAGTGGGGCGAGGAATTGCGTCGCAATAATGTGATAGCATTGGAGGATGCACGCAAGAAGAAGAAAATGACTATTTTGCTTGCCGGCCGTCCTTATCATACAGATCCGCTTGTGCAGCATAGAATTTCCGAGATGATTGCCAAACTTGGTGTTGAGGTCATCACAGAGGAGATCGCACGTGGTGGAGCAGTAGTGTTGAAAAGCGACACTCCGGAAGCATTCCATATTCGTCAGTGGAGTTACGTCAACCGTATTTTGAATGCTGCACAGTGGGCTGCAGAGCAGGATAATGATGTTCATTTTGTAGAGATGACTTCATTTGGTTGCGGACCAGATGCCTTCTTGACAGATGAGATCAGAAGCATTTTGTCACGTCATGGCAAATCATTGACACTTTTGAAGATCGACGACGTGAACAATATTGGTTCACTGAAACTTCGTGTCCGCTCTTTGATCGACAGCTTGAAATATGAGTATGAGGCCAAGGGTGGTGTTTCGGAAAGAAAGAAAGCTCCATTCGTGAAGACGGGAATTTTCGCTGAAGGCGATAAGACAAAGAAGACTATTCTTGCACCGTTCTTTACTGAATATATGTCTCCACTACTTCCGTCAGCGTTCAAGGCTATCGGCTACAACCTTGTGGCATTGCCAATGGGAGACGCTCAGAGTAATGAGGAAGGATTGAGATATTCTAATAATGAGGTTTGCTACCCAGCCACTTTGGTTGTCGGAGACTTTATCAAGGCGTTGAAGAGTGGCAAATATGATCTGAACAACACAGCCGTGACTATCACACAGCTTGGTCAGTGTCGTGCCACAAACTATCCGGCTTTGATCAAGCGAGCTTTGGTAGACGCTGGATTCTCTCAGGTGCCAGTGATTTCACTTGGTATTCCGAATGAGGAGGAATATCCAGGATTCAACTTGCCTTACAAGACAGCTGGTCCGATAGTGCTTAACTCTTTGCTATATGGCGACTGGATTTCAATCATGTATCATGCGATTGCGGTGCGTGAGAAGAAGAAGGGCGAGGCAAAAGCGATGAGAGACAAATATCTAGAATTGGCAAAACCACTTATTGAGATAAGAAAGAGTAAGAAACTTATCGGTTTGCTTAAGCAGGCGGCTGACGATTTCAATTCTATTGAAGTTTACGACAAGACATATCCAAAGGCCGGCATAGCTGGAGAGATATTCTTGAAGTTCAACCCATATTCACACAAGCATATCTCAGACTGGTTGATGGCACATGGAGTGGAGGTGCTTCCTCCTACATTCCACAACTTCTTCTTGAAGATCCTTGTGAACATTGAGTTCAACAGAAAGAATAAGATTATCGATCCTAAATTGCCATCATGGACAATGGATTTGATCTACAGAATGGTTTACAGCCGTGTCAAGAGCTTTGAGAAAGCAGCGTCGAAATTCAGATATTTCGAGCCAGAACCAGATATCCGTACAATAAGCAAGTGGGCAGAAGAGGTTCTTTGTTTGACGGTGCAGAGTGGAGAAGGATGGTTGCTTCCAGCTGAGACAATCCAGTATATGAAGCAAGGATGTAACAATGTGGTGAGTCTTCAGCCGTTCGGATGTATTGCCAACCACATCTGTGCGCGTGGAATAGAGAAGAAGATGAAGACTCTTTATCCACAGCTTAATATGCTTGCCCTCGATTTCGATGGAGGAGTGAGTGAGGCGAATATAGCGAACAGATTGTTGTTGTTTATCAGCAATATGAAATAATGTTGAATGCTAAATTATAAATGCAAAATGGGCGATTTTCAAGATCGCCCATTTTTGTTTGCAATTTATCGTTTTGCATCAATTTACAATATCGTATTCTTCAACCTTTCTTTTGGCAGGTTGTATTATATCTTCTCCTAATGCGATGGAAATTTTTGCTAATGTTGCTAATGTCAGATTATGAGTGCCACTAAGCCAACGTGAGACTTCTGTTTCTGTTTTCCCCATAAGAATGGCAAATTCTTTCTGAGAAAGATTCTTCTCTTCAAGAATTTCATAAATTCTGTTAGCTATGTCCACTGCCCAATCAAGTTGTTTTTTTGTTTCTGGTTTGATTGTGGCACGAATTTCGTTCATTAGCTTATTTGTTTTCATTGTTTGAAATATTAGTCGTCGATAGTCAAATTCAATGGACCTTTTAATTCGGATCCTTTGATCGTGATTATCTTTTGATGTTCTTTTATTTTGATTTCGATATCAATTTTTTGCAATGTTTCAACGCATTTTGATAATATTGGATCATCGTTGTATTTTTGAGTTGTTTTGATACCTCCATTTCCCAAAATAAGGATTTTAGAACTTAAATTTAGACAGTACAGACGCAAGTTCGAAGATTCCAAATGAGATGGTAGAGCCATGACTCTATCATGTTTTGTTCCCTCGTATCTAAAATGACGATCGTCTGATCCCATTGCTTTTATTTTGTCAATTCTTCCGATAATTATTTGTAAATCTGACAGATAATTGTCTTTGAATTTGATGATGAATTTTTCAAATTCAGTGTATTCTTCTCCTTCAAATTTAGGAGAATAAAGATTTACTTTTTCTCCTTGTTCCAACAGTTCAATCAAAAGGTTACGTTCCATAAACAATTTGATGTGTCAAAAATAATAAATAAATTCTTAAAATAAACTTTTATGTTGATTTTTTGGTGCAAATTGACCTTTGATTCAGTTGTTTCCCAAATGGAAAGACTGAATTAAAATCCGATTAATCAACTTTAGCTTGAATGGTAGAGGATTACCTCAGTTTTGTAGAATCCTGTAATGTTACAATCCATGTCTGTTTTGTTAAATTTGTAATACAATGCAAATATATAATATTTTTCTCAAAAATATTAAACTCTGGGATATAAGATGTTTGCAGATATGCTAATTGAGAAAATGATAAATGAATAAGTGCAAGTCATAAGATTTTGATATTGTTTTATCATTAAATCACCATTTTAGTTTCAGATTGTAATTTGATAATTAAAAAAAATAAATATAGTCTGACATTATTCTCGTGAAAAAAGTCATTGCATAAATTTGTAAAAAATTCATGAGGAATATGGGAAAGAAGATAATAGGAGTGGTCCCATTATGGGACGATGAAAAAGATAGTTTGTGGATGCTTCCAAATTATTTGGATGCTATCATATCAGAAGGAGCGTTGCCTATTGTTTTCCCGTTGTCGACAGACGAAAATGATCTAAGGCAGTTGGCGTCGATATGCGACGGAATTCTTTTCACTGGTGGTCATGATGTCTCTCCGTCTGTATATGGAGAACAGAAACGAGATGTCTGTGGAGAACCTTGTGCGGCACGAGATACAATGGAAGGAATATTATTGGATATATGTATCAATACGAAGAAGCCAGCATTGGGAATATGTAGAGGCATTCAATTTTTCAATGCATATTTAGGAGGTACATTGTATCAGGATTTGCCGACTGATCATTCTTCATCGGTAGAGCATCACATGTCGGCACCATATAACAAATATGTTCACAATGTTTTTTTGATCAAGGATACCCCTTTATATAATCTATTACAAACTGAAATCCTTCCAGTGAATAGTTACCATCATCAGGCAATAGCGATCCTATCTCCTAAGTTGGCACCGATGGCAATTTCTGAAGACGGAATTGTTGAGGCTGTTTATTGCCCGGAACATCCGTTTCTCTGGGCAGTACAGTGGCATCCAGAATTTCTGTATGAATGTGATGAACCGTCGAAGAAGATTTTCAGAGAGTTTTTGAAGGTATAAGGAAGTCTTCATTGATAGAAGAAACGACTATGGAATTAACGCCAACGGTGCTAATCCCATCAGCATAGGGTTTTAACCCTATGCCATAGCGATCCGCCGATTCCCGTCAGCCCGGAACGGGCGATATCGTTTGCCGTAGGGTTGCATCAAACGTTTGCAGATTATGCACCTTTGGCGTGATTGCCTTTTGAATGAAACTTTCTCACTTTAGATATTGCTGATTCGCTGCATTTTTGATTGAGCATATTGCCGAATCCAAACGTTTTGACATCAAATGTATATGCGTCTTCTATTGATTCGAAAGCAAAAACTTCAAAATTGTCTGAAATGACGATATTTTTTCAGGATACTTCTTGACAAGAGAATCTTTATTGTCTAGAAAATAGATGTACTGTTTTAATTTTATTCATATTGATTGTTTTAGATTTCTAAAACAACTGCAAAATTAATAAAAGATGTTGGATTTAAAATGTATGTTGCAAATTATTTTTGTTGGTACAATGAATATGAAATACAAAAGAATCCCACATTTATGGGATTCTTTTGTAAGGCTATAAACTTATTTAGAAACGACTTATCAATTAGATAATCTGTTCTGTTTAGAGTATTAGACTGAATTAGAAAAGACCTCTTTCCAACTCTTCGTATTCTCCTGCTGTTATCATACGGTTGAATGTGGCAGGCATATTACATTTTTCAAAAATTTCCTCATAGGAACTTTCCCATAGTTTTATTTTTCCATTGTCGATAATTTCTACTGAACAACCAGATGGATCTTTTGCATTTCTAAGTTTACCATTCTCAAAAACATACTTACAGCGAGTCACATACCATTCTTTACTATCAGAACTTTCTTCTGCTGTGTACATGAATCCATCTGCAAAATAGATATAAAGATTCCACGTTTCGTTTGTGTCTTCGTTATATTCAGTAGTTACCCAAGCTCCGCTTAATTCGTTAGTTACATTCTCATCATCATTCTCATCATCACTACAACTTGTAGAATACACAGTCATAGTGAACATTGTTAATAATGCAGCAAGCAATTTCAATAATTTGTCCATAATATTAAATCTAAATTTGGATTCTATATTTTATTTACTATTTCATCTTTCGCAGAATCCAACAACGAAATAGAAATATATCTTTTCTATGAAGATAATGCAAATATAACTTTTTGATATTCTTATCTTCAATTTGGCTGTCAAGCATCACTTTACATGTCAAGCTATTCTTTACATTGTATATGCTGGCTGCTTATGTCTAGGAAGAAATCGTGATTGAGGATTTTGCAGATATGTTGTAGTGTTTGGGTATTTATATTTGGACTGTTTAGAATATTGTAGACTGTTACACGAGAACATGGGATCATTTGGGCAAATTTAACTTTAGAGACACCATTTTCTTTCAAATATGCCTCTATCATTTTTCCAACATGTAGACTTTCTTTTTTCTCCATAAAAAAAACTTGGACATTGCCAAGTTCACCAGGTATCGCCAAACACCTTCAACCTATAGCAACGCCCAAGCGTATGCGAAACACACACCTGAGCGTTTACTTTTATAGGTTGATTTGAAATTGGCGATTTCGGTGAACCAAAAAGCAAACGCTTATATTTTATTTATATGTGATCGAATCTTTATTTTTACTCGATTCTAATTATTGTGGCTTTTATACATACGAGTTGTCGAACACGCTATTTTTATACGCTCGTCCTACGGACTCGCATGGGCGGGTAAGGACGTTCCGTCCTTTGCAATCCTCGGTTTTGACAACTGCTATATAATCACCAATTGTTAACTATTAATTATTAACCATTAATTGTTTTTACTCATACATCATCTTGTGAGCCTCTATATTGGCCAACATGTCGCTCAAACGCTCGATTTTCGACTTTGTGATTGCCACACGACCTGAACGGATGAACTGAAGCACCTGCAGCTTCTGGCTCAATTCGTTGAACAATCCTTGTGTCTCGTCTGTATGACCTGTCTTCTCGAATATCACGCATGTCTCGTTGATCTCAAGAATACGGATGTTGTACTTTCTGATCAACTCCTCTGTGCCCTCAAGGTTGATGAAATCCTGAGTGGCTACTTTGTACATCGCAATTTCCTGATATACAAGGTCGGAATCATCGTTGTAGAAACTTTTGATGATGTCGATTCTCTTGTCAATCTGCTTCACTACTTTTTCGATGGTGTCTTCATCTGTGATTGTAGTGATAGTAAACTTATGTATTCCTGGTAGAGCTGACTGTGATACACTCAGACTCTCTATGTTTAGGCGACGGCGTGTGAAGATTATGGAAATCTGGTTTAGCAAGCCTACCTGATTCTCTGAGAAAACTGTCACAGTGAACAGCTTCTTTCCATCATTGCATTCTGCAGGATTGCATTTCTGACACTCCTTGCCGCACTGCTTTGCCTTAAAATTATCTGCCATAATTATTTCTAATTATGTAGAGACGGGAAGCTCCCCGTCTCTACGGTAATTATTCTTATCCCAAAAGAATGTTTGTTACAGTCTCACCTGCTGGAACCATCGGATAAACCATTCCCATCTCCTCGCAATTGGCTATCAATAGGTATGGTTTGTCGTCCGCAAACATCTCTTTGATTGCTGCGTCAAGTTCCTCTCGTGTGCTGACCTCTTTGTTCTTGATTCCATAAGCGTCAGCAATGGTGTTGAAATGAGGATTCATCATTGGAGTGGACGAATATCTTTTCTTGAAGAACAATTCCTGCCACTGGCGTACCATTCCAAGGTAGTTGTTGTTCAGAATAATCATCTTCACACCGATCTGCTTCTCCATGATTGTTCCCAACTCTTGGATTGTCATCTGGAATCCACCGTCGCCAGCAAACATACAGACTGTACGCTTAGGAGCTCCGATTTTGGCTCCGATTGCCGCTGGAATACCGAATCCCATTGTTCCAAGTCCACCACTTGTCACAACACTGCGTGATTTTGTAAATTTGAAGTAGCGGGCAGCCATGATCTGGTTCTGACCTACGTCTGTCACAAGCACAGCATCATTGTTTGTCGCCTCTGATATCTTGCGGACAACTTCACCCATTTTCAATGGACCTTCTGTCGCATATACCTCAGGACGGATTACTTTCTCATCCTCTTTTACTTCATACTCGTGGAAACTTTCGATCCACTGGGTATGTTTGGCCTCTTTGATCTTGAATGTAAGTTCAGGAAGGGATGCCTTCACGTCGCCTAGCACTTTGGCTGTCGCTTTCACATTCTTGTCCAACTCCGCGTTGTCGATATCAAGATGGACAATCTTTGCCTGTTTTGCGTATGTCTTCAAATCTCCGGTGACACGGTCGTCGAAACGCATACCGATGGCGATGATCACGTCGGCTTCGTTAGTCTTGATGTTTGGTCCGACGTTGCCGTGCATGCCGAGCATTCCCTTGTTGAGACGGTGGTCTGAAGGCAGTGCCGACAAACCAAGGAGTGTGCTTCCTGCAGGGATGTCCGCTTTTTCCAAGAAAGCTTTCAGCTCAGCTTCCGCATTGCCAAGGATTACACCTTGTCCGACCAATGCTAGAGGCTTCTTGGCGTTGTTGATGATCTCAGCTGCCGCGTCGATTTGCGTCGGCTTGATAGCTGTGAAAGGGATATAACCGCGAGTGAAATGGCATTTCTCGTAGTTGAATTCAGCCATCTCCACCTGTGCGTTTTTTGCAAAATCAAGCACAACAGGACCTTTTCTTCCTGAATTAGCTATATGGAAGGCCTTAGCCACTGCTGGAGCAATGTCTGCGGCTGAACGGATCTGGTAAGACCATTTTGTGATTGGAAGAGTGCATCCGATCAAGTCTACCTCCTGGAATGCGTCTGTGCCAAGGAATGCGGCTCCTGCCTGACCAGCTATCACGACGAGTGGAGTAGAATCCATCATTGCGTCTGCGATACCTGTGATTGCATTAGTGGCACCTGGTCCTGAAGTCACTAAGCAAACACCAGTCTTTCCGCTGACTCGTGCGTATCCCTGTGCTGCGTGTGTTGCACCTTGCTCGTGACGAGTCAGGACATAGTTGAATTTGTCCATGTAGTCGTACAGAGCATCGAACGTAGGCATGATGCTGCCTCCGGGATAGCCAAAAATAGTGTCGACATTCTCTTTCAGAAGACTCTCCATAAGAATGTACGCACCTTTCATCTGATTACTCATAACTGACTTTTTGGGGCATTTATTTTCTGTCGGTTGCCTGTGCGGGCAGGTTTGAAACCTGCCACTACAGAATATTTTTCCAACGAAGAATAAATGCCGTTTTATTTACTTAGTTTATTAATTCTATTTATATGTCAACGTTAATCAACGATACGAACGCCACCTTTATCTGCAGACGCTACCATTGAAGCGTAAGCTCTCAATGCCTTAGAAACGACGCGGTCACGTTTTGGCTTCCATGCGTCTTTACCTTTTGCCTCTTCTGCCTTGCGACGTTCTGCCAACTCTGCGTCAGACAAGCGAACTGAGATCTTACGTGCTGGGATATCAATCTCAATGATATCACCGTCGCGTACAAGACCGATATTACCACCGCTTGCTGCCTCTGGAGAGATGTGGCCGATAGACAATCCTGATGTTCCTCCTGAGAAACGACCGTCTGTGATCAAAGCACACTCTTTTCCAAGGTGACGTGATTTGATATATGAAGTAGGGTAGAGCATCTCCTGCATTCCTGGGCCTCCCTTAGGTCCCTCATGTGTGATGACAACTACGTCTCCAGAAACGACGCTGCCGTTCAAGATTCCCTTACATGCGTCATCCTGTGAGTTGAACACTTTTGCTGGTCCGGCGAATTTCCAGATGCTTTCGTCTACTCCTGCTGTCTTCACAACACATCCGTCAAGAGCGATATTACCCTTCAAGATTGCCATACCACCGTCTTTCGAGTATGCGTGCTCAAGATCACGGATACAACCATTAGCACGGTCTGTATCGAATGAATCCCAATATGTCTCCTGAGAACCCATCTTGATAGAGAACTTGTTGGCTGCAGTACTCTTGTAGATCTTCTCAGCCTTCTCACAGTGAGTAGGTTTTGTGATAGCATATTTGTCGATTGCCTCTCCGATAGTCATTCCGTCTACACGCTTAACGCTTCTGTCTACCAATCCGGCTTTGTCAAGCTCGTTCATGATAGAAAGGATACCTCCTGCACGGTTCAAATCCTGGATGTGGTATTTCTGTGTGTTAGGAGCCACCTTGCATAGGCATGGAGTCACTTTAGAAAGAGAGTCGATGTCGTCCATCTTGAAATCAACGCCGCCTTCCTGAGCGATAGCTAGAAGGTGAAGCACTGTGTTTGTCGAACCACCCATCGCGATATCAAGAGTCATTGCATTCAAGAATGCCTGACGAGTGGCGATGCTTCTAGGAAGTACGCTCTCATCTCCATCTCTATAATATTTGTATGCATTGTCAACGATCATCTTTGCCGCATCCATGAACAACTGCTCACGGTTCTTGTGAGTAGCAACGATTGTACCGTTTCCTGGCAAAGCGAAACCAAGCACCTCGTTCAAACAGTTCATTGAGTTAGCTGTGAAGATACCAGAACAGCATCCGCATCCTGGACATGCAGCGTTCTCAATCTTAGCGACCTGCTCGTCAGAAACCGACTCGTCAGCACTCTGAATCATGGCGTCGATAAGGTCAAGGTCGTGGCTTCCCTCTAGTTTGCCAGCCTCCATCGCACCTCCTGAAACAAAGATTGTAGGGATGTTGAGACGCATTGTGGCGATCAACATACCTGGAGTGATCTTATCACAGTTTGAGATACAAACCAAAGCGTCAGCCTTGTGTGCGTTGACCATATACTCCACAGAGTCAGCAATCAAATCACGGCTAGGTAGAGAGTATAGCATACCGTCGTGACCCATAGCGATACCATCGTCGATAGCAATAGTGTTGAACTCAGCTGCAAAACAACCAAGTTTTTCAATCTCTGCCTTTACCTTTTGTCCGATTTCATGAAGATGTGTGTGACCAGGCACGAACTGAGTGAAACTGTTGGCGATAGCGATGATAGGCTTGCCCATCTGCTCGCGTTTCATACCGTTTGCCACCCAAAGAGCTCTTGCTCCAGCCATTCTGCGTCCCTCTGTGCTGAATGCACTGCGAAGTTGATGTTTCATTATTGTATCTTTTAAACCAATTCTAAATAATTATCTTGCAAAAATAATAAAATTGTTATTGACAACCTTGAAAAAGTGATGAATTATTAGATTTTTGGCTGATTTTGGGTCTGGATTTTCACATTTCGCGCTGATTTCTTATCTTTGTCGAAACAATTAAAGATTAGGGCTATGAAAAACATATTTATTCCAATAATTTCGATGCTTATGTTGGCGTTCTCGTCGTCTGTTTTTGCAGAGGAGGAGTTGACTGTAAAGGTCAACCAACATGCGTATTTCCCAGGTGGTCAGACTGCTTTGGCGACGTGGTTGTCGGAGAATTTGAAATATCCTCAGGAGTGTATTGATAAAAAGGTGGAGGGAGAGGTGATTGTTTCATTCATTGTTGAGAGAGACGGTTCTATCACAGGAATACATATGGAGCAGTCTGTTGATCCCAAACTTGATGCTGAGGCAAAAAGAGTTGTGGGTGTGATGCCAAACTGGGTGGCTGCTGAGATGAACGGTGTCAAGACACGTAGTCGTCTGATGTTGCCAATCAGATTCACGCTGCCTCAAACAAAATGATTGATTTATAGCTGAATTATTTTAAGAAGACGGGGAAATCCTCGTCTTTTTTATGATAAAAGGATGAATTATGATTAGCGGAAAAATTTATAAGCTGTTTTCTGTTTTGTTGTTGTCTGCAATGACGACGTCTGTGATGTCTTCTGAAGTTGAGGATTTTAATGAAGATATGCTTTTGGCTCAGAGGACAGCCAGTGACAATGGAGATAACGATAATGACAAAAACAAATCATCACGTAATGAGAGGACTGCTAGACCAGTTGAGACAAGACCATCTAGGCCTAGCGACTCACGACCTGCACGTCCACAAGCGAAACCGCATGCACCGTCTCCAGGACATGCTTATCATCATGATCCTCAGCCTCCGCATCACCATCATCACCATGGAGGAGATGTAGTTGTGGTTGTGGAAGACGACGCAAATTATACGACAAGTACAAGCAACAATTATACTACCTCAGTCTCTAAAGATTGTGATCTTGATAGGTTCATGCTTTTTGCTAATCTTGGATGTGGAGCCTCATACCGAGGATTTTCAGGTGAAATTTATGATGTCGAGGAAGACGATGGGGATGATAGCGACTATATCCCTCCTTTGGGATATAATATAGAGGTTCGTTGTGATGTGGGATTGACCAAGCATCTTTTTGTCAGTTCAGGTATTGGATTTTCTAAACAATCCATATATAATAAGTTCTTGCCGGGCAATTATATGTATAGCACGAAACGCTTTTTGGAGATTCCGTTGCTTTTTGGCTACCGAAAGACTAATGATGAGGATTTTTGGGGATCCTTATCGGTAGGTCCACGATTTGCTTATGGCTTGAATGGAGTTTGCCGAGAGTATTATGATTTTTATCCTAGTCCGGAACATGGCGTTTTTAAGCACAACAGTTATGATGGCAAGTACGGTTTGAATAGATTTGCTGTAGGTGCTGGTTTTGAAGCTAATGTGATGATTTTTAAATTATTGCTTGGTGTCGGTGTCTGCTTTTATCCTAAAAGCGATTGTTTGCCGGAAGAGATTTATGATGGATTATATAAAAGATTTTATAGCCTGCGTACAAATTTTTCAATTAAAGCCGGTTGGAGAATCTTTTAATTTAGAGGCAAAAAAAAATACCGTTAACTCACGCTGACGGTATTCTAAACTTAAAACTCTAATAACATAAACACATGATTCTTTCGAATCGAAAAAAATTACTTTTTACAACTTGTTGAGGCAAAATTAGTATTTCGATGTGACTTTGCAAATAGTTCGTCCAAATAGTTGAAAAAAATTAGTTAAAAATATGCTTTTTTGCCCCAAATGTCTGTGTTTTCTGCTGTTTTATCTAAAATTAGACTACTTTTGCACTCGCTTGCTGAAGGTGTAAGCATAAATTAAATTGGTATATGTCAAGAAAGAGAAAAGAACTTCCGATATTGGAGAATGTCACTATCGCCGACATTGCTGGAGAAGGCAAGGCGATTGCGAGAATTGATGATATGGTGATTTTTGTACCGTACGTTATTCCTGGTGACGTAGTTGATATCCAAGTTACAAAGAAGAAACATAGTTATATGGAGGGTCGTGCGTTGAGAATCGTCACTCCTTCGCCAGACCGTATAGCTCCTATGTGTTCGCATTATGGAGTCTGTGGTGGTTGCAAATGGCAGGTGTTGCCATACGAATTGCAGATCAAACACAAACAGAATCAGGTGGAGAATGTGCTTCGTCGCATAGGAAAGGTTGAACTTCCTGAGATAACTCCTATTCTCGGCTCAAAGGAAACCACTTATTATAGAAACAAACTTGAATTCACTTTCAGCAACAAGCGTTGGTTGACAGATGATGAGGTGAAGGCTGGTGTACAGTATGACGACATGAACGCTCTTGGATTCCACATCCCAAGTATGTTTGATAAGGTGCTTGATATAGAGAAATGTTATCTTCAGCCTGAGATTTCCAACCGTATACGTACTGAGATCAAACAATATGCAAAAGCTCACGACTTGGCTTTCTTTGACCTTCGCAACCGTGACGGTTTCTTGCGTAACATCATAATCCGTACAGCAGGAACTGGAGAGGTGATGCTTATCGTGGTGTTCTTCAAGGAGGATGAGGCTAAGCGAGTGGCTTTGCTAGACCATTTGGCAACGACATTCCCTGAGATCACAAGTCTTATATATGTGATCAACGGAAAGGCTAATGATACGATCACAGACCAGCAGACTATTCTATATAAGGGACGTGACTTTATAGAGGAGGAGATGGAGGGTCTGAGATTCAAGGTAGGTCCGAAGAGTTTCTATCAGACCAACACTCTCCAGGCTTACGAATTGTATAAGGTGGCCCGTGAGTTTGCTGATTTGAAACCAGAACAGACTCTTTACGATTTGTATACAGGAACAGGAACTATCGCATGTTTCTGTGCCGGACGTGTGAAGAAGGTGGTCGGTATTGAGTATGTGCCAGAGGCTATTGAAGACGCGAAGATCAATGCTGCCAACAATAATATAGACAATGCGACATTCTTTGCAGGAGACATGAAGGATATCCTGACTGACGATTTCGTCGCTCAACATGGACGTCCGGATGTTGTGATCACAGATCCGCCACGTGACGGTATGCATCAGGATGTGATCAAGGTGTTGCTCAATACAGCACCAGAGAAGATCGTTTATGTAAGCTGTAATCCGGCCAC
>JAEEGL011709343.1_pt1 | contig 36705 bp, 37 predicted proteins | sample 9134231 | NCBI WGS metagenome assembly JAEEGL01 (sample SAMN16246548, study PRJNA631951) | gut metagenome | biome: gut microbiome; feature: rumen; material: fiber-attached | host: Bos | place: Iran: Karaj | collected 2018-10 | reverse complement strand
TCATATCCAATCAGGTGCTGTCATTGGCGAAGGCTGTTCTTTTGGCCAAAATGTGAACGTGGGCAACAATGTGAAGATTGGCAACGGTGTTCGCGTGCAAAATAACGTCTCTATCTACGAAGGCGTTGAGATTGAGGACAACGTGTTTTGCGGACCAAGTTGTGTGTTCACCAATGTGACCACGCCGCGTGCGCATTTCCCTGTGCATGGTGTGTATGCCAAAACCAAGATTTGCGAAGGCGCCTCGTTAGGTGCCAATTGTACGGTGGTTTGTGGTCACACGGTAGGCAAAAGTGCCCTTATCGCTGCAGGTGCCGTGGTGACCAAGGACGTGAAACCATACGCCCTGATGGCTGGTGTACCCGCCCGACAGATTGGTTGGGTTTGCGAATGCGGCAAACGTCTCGACTCATCCCTGCAATGTGAATGTGGTCGCCGATATGAAGAGAATAATGGTTGTTTAACTGAACAACTGAACAACTAATAACCGAACAACTGATGATGCAATTCAGAGATTTAAAAACCCAATATAATGTCCTGAAGGACGAAATGGACAAGGCCATTCTTGATGTGGTCGCTTCCAGCGCTTTTGTCATGGGCCCGAAAATCAAGGAGATGGAAACAGCTTTCGCCGAGTATGTCGGCGTGAAGCATTGCATTGCCTGTAACAGCGGTACCGATGCCTTGTTGCTAGCACTCAAAGCTTGGGACGTGAAGCCAGGCGAAGCCGTGTTTGTGCCTAGTTTCACCTTCTTTGCCTCGGCAGAGGTCATTGCCATGCAAGGTGCGACACCTGTTTTCGTAGATGTCGACAAGGACACTTTCAACATGGATGTGGACGACCTTCAACGTAAGATTGAACAGACTATTAAGGCTGGCAAACTGACACCTCGCGTCGTCATCGCTGTCGATTTGTTCGGTCTGCCTGCCGACTTCAAGGCTATTCGCGAAGTGGCTGATAAGTACAGGCTTTATGTTCTAGAAGATGGTGCTCAGGGTTTTGGAGGCCGTATCGGTGACCGTGAGGCTTGCACTTTCGGCGACATCTCCACCACCTCATTCTTCCCTGCCAAACCCGTGGGTTGTTATGGTGATGGTGGTGCGGTGTTTACCGACAATGACGTATGGGCGGAATTGATGGAGTCTTACCACATTCACGGCAAGGGTAGCGACCGTTACGACAACGTTCGCATCGGCATGAACTCACGCTTGGACAGCATCCAGGCGGCTATACTAATGGTGAAGCTTAAAGCTTTCAAGGAATATGAATTGGTTGATGTAAATAAGGTTGCAGCTCGCTATACTGAGAAGTTGAAGGATGTAGTGAAGACTCCGATAGTGCCTGAAGGCTTCTATTCCAGCTGGGCTCAATATACATTACAGGTAAAGGACAAGGAAGTCAGGGCTGGCCTGCAGGCTGCATTGAAGGCGCTTGATATACCTACTGCCATCTATTATCCTATTCCGATGCATCGTCAGACAGCATTCAGTTATCTGAACCTTGACGACAACCGTTGTCCAATATCTGACCAGTTGGCCGATACGGTTATTTCGCTGCCGATACATCCCTATCTTTCCGAAACGGATCAAGATAGGATTTGTGCTGCTGTTCGTGACTTTTTGAAGAAGTAAAATCGCTGACGGGCATGGGCTTTAGGTCATTTATCAGCAATATGATTGCTCGCGACAATTACGACGAGGTAATGGAGTACCTTGCCGTGACCGAGACCCAGCATGCCCCAATGTTTGAGTTTGACCATGCCCCTGAGCAGCTCCGTGAGCTGATTGAGGTTGCTGAAACACCCCGAGGTCAAGAACGCTCGCAATGGCTCAATGAGTTTGCTGATAAGACATGGGCGTTGCCTGATGGCGAAGCCGAAGTGCTCCTCGCCAAAGAACATCTGAATGCTGTTCGTCATCTGAACGGTTATTTGCGTAGTGCCAATGCTAAATTGAAACAGGATGGCTATTTTGTATGTGCTTTTGATACATCGCAGAAACGGAGAGCCCAGATTTTCAGCAGGTATCCAAAGATAATTGCCTATTTTGTCTATTTCTTTGATTTCCTGTGGCATAGAGTGTGTCCCAAGGTTGGATTGACCCGAAGGTTTTATTTTTTCTGCACACGAAAAGTGAGAAAGGTTTTCCCAAGGCCGGAAGTGTTGGGCAGGTTGTATTATTGTGGTTTCGAGGTGGTCGGTGAGCAGTATATCCACGACCGTTATTGTGTGATTGCACAAAAAAAGCGTCTTCCCAGCAGGGACCAGCACACTTATGGTGCACTGATTCGGCTGAGAAGATATGGAAAAGATGGAAAGCTTTTTAATGTCTTCAAGTTCAGGACGATGTATGCCTATTCGGAATATTTGCAGACCTATATCTATGAGAACAACGATTTGGATGTGGGAGGCAAATTCTATGACGACTATCGGGTGACCGAATGGGGACGATTCTTAAGGAAGACATGGCTGGACGAATTTCCAATGATCATCAATTTGATAAAAGGACAGATGAAGTTGGTGGGAGTGAGGCCGCTCAGCCAACAGTATTTCAATTTGTATAACAAAGAATTACAAGAACTTAGGGTCAAGACCAAGCCTGGGCTTCTTCCTCCTTTTTATGTCGATATGCCTGAAACTTTAGATGAGATCCAGGAGAGTGAGATGCGCTATCTAAAGGAATATTTGGAACATCCTTTCTGTACCGACTGGAAATACTTTTGGAAAATCATAGGCAACATTCTCTTCAAGGGGAAAAGGTCGAAATAAAAACGTAAATGTTTTTTTGCTTTTTTTATTGAAGAAAATTCTATATTTTTGCAGGCTGTAATACTAGGCTGTTTTGCTTGGTTTTACAAACAAAAATGCCACATCTTATGTGTGAGACAAGTGGCTTATTTATAAATAGTTATGCTTTCTTGATGTGAGTCAAGGAGCGAAGCTTTACCTTTTTTGAAATGAGTCAGACAACTGAAAACGAAAACTGGACCACCATCATCAAGCCTCGAAACAAACTTTTTGAGGTGAATTTGAAAGAAATTTGGGACTACCGTGACCTAATGACCCTTTTTGTGAAGCGCACAATCGCGGTGCAATACAAGCAAACCATATTAGGCCCATTGTGGTGGATTATTCAACCTGCTTTGACGGTCATCATGTACATGGTGGTGTTTGGAGGTATAGCAGGCATTCCTACCGATGGCATTCCTCAGCCTTTGTTCTATTTGGGTGGCATTGCCATGTGGCAGTATTTCTCCGATTGTCTCACCAAAACTTCCAATACTTTTGTGTCTAATTCGGCCATTTTTGGCAAGGTATATTTCCCAAGGCTAATTATGCCACTTGCAGGAACTATTAGCAACTTGGTTCGCTTTGGTATTCAACTGGGACTCTTTGTCTTGGTCTATATTTATTACGTAATAATAGGGCAAGCGCCAACTCCCAATTGGTATTTATTGCTGTTCCCACTTCTGCTAGTGATGATGGCAGGACTAGCCTTAGGTTTCGGCATTATCATCTCTTCCATGACTACCAAGTATCGTGACTTGCAGATTCTGTTTTCCTTCTTCGTCTCATTGTGGATGTATGCCACACCAATTGTTTATCCTTTGAGTCAAGTGGCAGGAAAGGAAAAATTCGGGCTCAATATTGCTAATGTCATGTGTCTCAATCCTGTGACACCGGTTATCGAGGCCTTCAAGCATGGTGCTTTGGGCGCAGGAGAGTTCGTTGGTTGGGGTTGGTTGGCCTATAGTTTTGTTTTCATGTTGGTCGTACTCTTCTTTGGTATCTTGATTTTCAACAAGGTACAGAAGAGCTTTATGGATACAGTCTAAAATAATGCTGAAAGGTGTCGTAGGGCGATAATTGGTGGTTTTTTGCGTTATGACGAAAAAGCAGAGCTGTCTTTTTGATGCAAAATTGCCGTCGGTTTTCCAGTGACTCTCCAACGAATGTTTTGTTTTGCTTATGAAAGTCCTTGTTACAGGAGCTGCAGGTTTTATTGGCTCATGGCTTTCGAGATCTTTGGCTGAACGCGGTGATGAGGTGTATTGCGTCGACAACATCAACGACTATTATGACGTGCGGCTTAAATATGGCCGACTACATTGTTTGGGAATCGATATGGCGGAGGGGGAGGAAGAGATTCCTAACAGTGAGATTCGTCAAAGTTCAAGGTTTTCCAAATTGCGATTTCTCCGTATGTCGATAGATGCAAAGCCTTTGCTAGACTACCTGTTCGCAACGGAACATTTCGACGTAGTGGTCAATCTGGCGGCTCAGGCTGGTGTGCGTTACAGTATCACCCATCCCTACACATATATGCAGAGCAACTTGGTCGGATTCCTGAATATCTTGGAAGCCTGTCGATTCCATAATGTGAAGAAATTGGTGTTTGCATCGTCATCATCTGTGTATGGGCTAAATGCCAAGAAACCCTTTAGCGAGGATGATATGGTTGGCACACCAGTGTCGCTCTACGCAGTCAGCAAGAGAAGCAATGAACTAATGGCGCATAGTTATAGCAAACTCTACGGGCTGCAGACCATTGGGCTTCGTTATTTTACAGTCTATGGCCCATGGGGACGTCCTGATATGTCGCCTATGCTGTTTGCTTCTGCTATGCGCGACAGAAAGCCCATCAAGGTGTTCAACAATGGAGATATGTTGCGCGACTTCACCTATGTTGAAGATATCGTCGAAGGTACAATCCGAGCCATTGATAATGATTTGAAGCCAGAATATTGCCCCAACGGGATTGCCTGTCGGATTTATAATATTGGTTGCGGCCATCCAGTGCGACTAATGGATTTTATTGTGGAGTTGGAGACGGCATTTGGAAAAAAGGCAGAGAAGGAGTTTCTTCCCATGCAGCCTGGCGACGTGTACCAGACCTATGCCGACACTACACGGCTTGAGAAGGAAATGGGTTATCGTCCGAATTGGGCGCTTCATGACGGTATTGCAGAGTTCGTGAAGTGGTTTGATAGCGAGGACAATCCCCTGAAAGCATCATGAAGTCATTCTTTAACAAAAAAAATTCTTTTCTGTTTTGCTTCCTTTAGTAATGGATGATTTAGTAAGTGTTATTATTAACGTCTATAACTGTAAAACGTATCTTCCAAAGACACTTGATAGTGTTCGCGAGCAAACTTATCGAAATCTGGAAGTGATTCTTGTTGACGATTGCTCTACAGATGGTTCGGATGAGTTTTGTGATGAGTTTTGCAGGCGGGACAAACGTTTCCGTGTCATCCATCATGAGAAGAATATGGGGGTGAGCGGACCGAGGAATACGGGACTGAAGAATGCTAAAGGCGAGTACATCTATTTCATGGATGGCGACGATTACATTCATGTGGAAGCCATCGAGGCATTAATGGAAGCCATAAAGGAAACAGGTCTTGAATTGTCCGCTTTCGACTTTGTCAGGACTAATTCATTGGAAGAGGATACACATTATCCTCGTGAAAGAAAATCGGTAGAAATAGTCCCAGCGGAGCAAATGACATTTGAGATGTTGTCGGCGGTGAAGATGAAATGGTGCGTGGTGTGGAATAAGCTATACAAGCGTACGCTCATCAATGGTCTTTTCCTGAAAGATGCTTACAGCATACAGGACCAAGATTTCAATATTAGAGTGTATCAGCGCATTGATCAGGCAGCTTTTATTCCCGAGCCATTGTATTGGTATGTTAGCAATCCCAATTCGCTCCAGCGCGATCCTTCGTATAATGCCAAGCGTTTTTATCTTAACACTAAGTATCGTTTCGAAATGTTGGACCACGTTCTGCCAGGGAAGAATGAGAAGAAGTATCGCTCATGGATTATTTTCTATGGATATTTCCAGATGTTGGAGCGTCGCGAAATCGAGAAAGGTACGACATATGAGGCAGATTTCAGTAAAATGAGCAAGGATATCGTTAGAAAGACTAAGTGGGAATTCCTTTTCTTGAGAAATTTCCCTTTGAGAAAGAAGATGAGGTTTGTCTTTTCGTGGTATTCACCATGGTTGTATAAGGCGTAAGCTGGTTTGATAAATGATTGATGCAAAACTCATAGTTTGTTTTTTTGGGTTACATAGATGATTACAGTTTTGTATTTAAGTAATGCTGGAGGGGCAACGAATGGAGCTGGCCAATCTTTGATAGATTTGATAGAATCAGTCAAGGAGGAAGTTAAACCTGTAGTCTTTGTAAGCGGCAAGGGAGAAGTATATGATTATTTTATTGGCCATGGAATAGAATGCTATGTTTGCCCTTCATCGACAGTTTTTGGGCGGCCGCGTGGCTGGCGTCATTATCTTTCTCATCCATGGCATTTAAGGTTGTTTAGGGATTATCGACTGACTCGGAGGATGATAAAAAAAGTGAAGAAAGGGCTGTCGGTCAGTCATATTGATTTAATTCACACCAATACTTCAACGATTTGTTCGGGATATTTTCTTTCTAGATCATTAAAAATCAAACATATATGGCATGTTAGGGAGTATCTGGATATGGGTGTGCATATACAAGGTGAATTAAGCTATCGGTTACCTCGACTCAAGCAAATGATGAATGATGCCGATGCTAGGGTTCTAGTTTCAAATCCCTGCTGCCAACATTGGGGTTTGAAGAAAGAGAATACTTGGATGGTTTGGGACGCGGTTCGTAGTGTCAATGATTGCTGCTATGAGAAAGTAAGGCAACCATATATTTTGTTTTGTTCTCAATGGGTGACAGAGGGGAAGGGGATAAGCAAGACCATCAATGCCTATGGCATGAGCAAATTGTTCAACTCATCAAATAGAATTCGATTGAAAATAGTTGGAATTTGTGATAAAGAATACGAAAAAGAGTTGAGAGCCATTGCCGGTGGTTATGGCTGTGCTGAATACATTGATTTCATTCCTGCCCAGAAAGATGTAAAGCCATATTTTTCCCAAGCTATGGCATTTATCAATTCCTCTGTCAACGAAGGTATGGGGCGTACAACTGCCGAGGCTATGTTCTATGGCTGTCCAGTCATTGCGTATGCTTCGGGCGGCACCATGGATTTGGTAAAAGATGGAGAGACTGGCTATTTATTCAATACGGTAGAGGAGTGTGCTGAACTGATGCGCAAAGTGTGTACAACCAATCAGGAAGATATAGTCTTTAGAGCTCAGGAGTTTGCAAAGCAGAACCTGTCTATCGAGAAATTTGGCTCTAAGATTATGGAGGTGTACAATTCGGTTTTGTGGACAAAGTGAAGTTGTACAATTGTCGAATCTATAAGTCATAAACAGGTTGATGAATATAAAGCAGACTTTAGAGATATGGTAAATATTTTAACCGGATGTTGAGTAAAGAACGGATTACGGTAACATCCCCCTTGCTCCCTAATCTTAACGAGTTTCAAGATTCTTTAAAAGAAATTTGGGAAAGCAGATGGGTTACCAACAATGGCAGTTTTCACAAACAATTGGAAGCAGCTCTGTGCGAGTATCTGAAGGTGCCCTATATCAGTCTATTCACTAATGGTACCTTGCCTTTGCTGACTGCTTTGCAAGCCTTGCGTATCACGGGTGAGGTGATCACTACCCCTTATAGCTTTGTGGCCACTACACACAGCATCTGGTGGAACGGCTGTAAGCCTGTGTTTGTGGATATAGAGGAGTCTACTTGTGGCATGGACCCTGATAGGATTGAGGCGGCCATCACACCCCATACTACTGCTATTATGCCCGTCCATTGTTACGGCAAGCCCTGCAATATGGAACGTATCCAGGCAATTGCCGACAAGTATGGCTTAAAGGTGATTTATGATGCGGCCCATGCTTTTGGCGTAGAGGTAAACGGGCAGTCGGTGTTATGCCAAGGCGACATGTCGACGTTGAGTTTTCATGCCACCAAAGTGTACAATACCCTTGAAGGCGGTGCGTTGGTGATGCATGATGCAGAGACCAAGAAACGCATCGACTACTTAAAGAACTTTGGCTTTGTAAGTGAAACGGAAGTCGTTGCGCCAGGCATCAACAGCAAGATGGATGAGGTGAGAGCGGCATATGGTTTGCTCAACCTTAAGCAAGTGGATGAGGCCATAGAAAAACGCCATCAGGTTGCCATCAGGTATCGTGAAGCTTTGTGTGATGTGAAAGGCATCCGCTTCTTTGAAGATATGCCGGGCGTAAAACACAATTATAGTTATTTCCCTGTCTTCATCAATGCAGAGGAATATGGCGTGACACGAGATGAGCTATATTTCAAGATGCAAGAGAAGGGTATTTATGGGAGAAGGTATTTTTATCCGCTTATCAGCACTTTCAGTAGCTATTGCGGTTTGCCTTCGGCTGCACCTGAAAACTTGCCTGTGGCTACTAGGATTGCCAACGAGGTGATTTGCTTGCCGATGCACCATGGGCTTTCCAATGAGGATATGGAAAGAGTGTTAGAATTGGTTTGTCATTAAATTGATAGTCGTTTTATGAATAAAAAGGATATACAATTGTTGGACTCGTTGAAAGAGTTGAAGGAGACATGTGGTGTCATTGCCATCAAGGCTGAGTTTGAAGCCGAAGGTGCTAGAATGGATGAATTGATTGGACTCCGAGAATTGGTTGTTCGTGCCAACCTTGGCTTTGTAATAAAGATAGGAGGCTGTGAAGCGGTTCACGACATGAACCAAGCCAAGTTGCTTGGAGTTACGGGAATAATGGCTCCTATGATTGAAACTTCTTTTGCAATGAGTAAATTTTCATCCGCTGCGAAGCGCGTTTATGGTGACGATCTTAGTACTGTAGAATGGATTATTAATGCTGAGACAAAAACATGTCATGCAAATTATGGATCTATATTAGAAAAAGGCAATGGTTTTTTGAATGCCGTGACGGTGGGTCGAAGTGATCTTTCTGCTTCGATGGGTATTGAGCGTAAGGATATTGAATCGAAGGCTGTGTTTGAAGCCACAAAGGAGATGCTGGAAATGTCGAAATTAGTTGGTTGCACTACGAATTTTGGGGGAAGTATAGGCATTGAGAGCATTCCGTTTATTATGGGAATGAGTGGCATTGCAGATCGCTTCGAGACGCGGAAGGTCGTTATTACTATGGATAACGATGAGGAGCATTTGAAAAATGCAATCACAAAAGCTTTGCGTTTCGAGCTATTGTATCTGCAGAACAAGAAATCATACTATTCTCGTCTTTCTTGTGAAGATGAGGCTCGCATTGAACGTATGCAAATGCAATTGGAAAAAGCGGGATGTCATGAATAAGGTGGTGACTTTTGGCGAGGTGATGATGAAGTTGTCTCCCATTGGATATGGTAGACTTCTCCAATCCCGACAGTTTAATGTAGAATATTCGGGAGCAGAAGCCAATGTGGTCGTTTCGCTTTCAAATCTTGGGATTTCAACAGGTTTTATTTCAGCTGTGCCTGATAATGAGATTGGAGATGCTGCTGTCAATGCGTTGCGTCAGTTCGGTGTTGATACATCAAAGGTCGTTAGAAAAGGAGAAAGGCTTGGCATCTATTTCGCTGAAAAGGGTGCGAGTCAGCGCCCTTCAAGGGTGATTTATGATCGTGAGCATTCTGCTATTTCATCTGCCCAAGAGTCTGATTTTGATTGGGATGAGGTGTTTGACGGTGCGATGTGGTTCCATATTACTGGGATTACACCAGCTTTGAGTGATTCGTTGTCAACCATTTGCCTGTCTGCTTGTAAGGCGGCCAAATCAAAAGGGTTGACTGTCAGTTGCGACCTTAACTATCGTTCTAAGTTGTGGGGTAAAGAAAAAGCCAGTGCAGTAATGGGTCAATTGTGTGATTATGTGGACGTTTGCATTGCCAACGAAGCTGATGCCCGTGATGTTTTTGGCATTGTTGCCCCAGAAACCGATGTGGAAAAAGGTATAATAGATAAAACTTCGTACGCTATTGTCGCCAAACAATTGGCTGAGAAGTTTAACTTTCAAACCGTGTGCATTACACTTAGAGAATCGATTTCGGCAAGCGATAATAACTGGTCGGCGATTCTTTATGAGGGGAATAATACCTATTTTAGTAAGAAGTATCCAATCCATATTGTTGACCGTATAGGTGGAGGTGATTCGTTTGTAGCTGGCTTGATTTATGCCCGTCTTAATCATTATGACCTTCAACATACATTGGATTTCGCTGTTGCAGCCAGTTGCTTAAAGCATACGATAGAAGGAGATTTCAATATAGTTACTGCTGAAGAAGTGGAAGACTTGCTCAACAGCAATGGGACTGGGAGAATACGAAGATAATATGATACCGATTTCAAAAGTTGCCAACGCTATTGAACCTTCGTTGATTCGAAGTGTTTTCAATCTTGCAAAGACCATGGACGATGTGGTGGATTTTACACTTGGAGATCCCGATGTCCAGACTCATCAGGCCATTAAGGATGCTGCTTGTAGAGCCATTCAATCTGGGCGTACCCGTTATTCGCAAAACGCAGGGTTGTTGGAGTTGCGTGAAACTATCAGCAAATACTATATTCGAAAAGAAGGTTTCCATTATGACCCCGTGACTGAAATTATGGTGTCAGTAGGTGCCATGGAGGGCTTGTATTTGGCATTTCTTTCCATGATTGATGAAGGTGATGAGGTCATTATCCCTGCACCGTATTATGTCAATTATGTTCAGATGGTACAGCTTTGTCATGGGGTTGCTGTAATCATAGACAATCCAAAAGCAGAACCTTTGAGCTTTCAAGTTGAAGATATAGAAAAAGCAATAACTCCAAAGACAAAGGCCATTATTATCAATACGCCCTCCAATCCTTCGGGGAAAATCATTCCATGGAATAAGATAGAAGCATTGGCTAATATTGCCAAAAAACATAACCTGACCGTTATCGCTGATGAGGTTTATAAGTGTTTGATATATGATGGGCAGCCATTCCGTAGCATTGTTTCGATTGATGGTATGCAAGAACGTACCGTGTTGGTCAACAGTTTGTCAAAAGAGTTTTGCATGACTGGTTATCGTCTTGGCTATGTGCTCGGACCACAAGAAATCATTTCAGCTATGACAAAATTGCAAGAAAACGTGGCGGCTTGTGCACCGTTGCCATCACAATATGCAGGAATCGAGGCTTTAAGTGGCAAGGAGGACTATTCCAAGAATATGGTGGAAGTCTTTACTGAACGTCGAGATGTTTTATATCGTGGTTTGAAGGATTTGCCGAAAATCAAATGTTTTCTACCCGAAGCAACTTTCTATATGATGGTTGATGTTTCGGCAACTGGAATGGATTCGATAGCCTTTGCCCATGCCCTTTTGAAGGCTTCTAAAGTGGCTGTGGTCCCCGGGATTGCTTACGGAAAAAGTTGTGACAAATATGTCCGTATAGCTTTCACGCTTGAAAAAAGCCGAATCGAGGAAGGAGTAAAACGTATTGGCTATTTCCTAAACACATTGTAGATTATGAAAAGGGTATTAATGCTTGGCGGTAGTATCTATCAGACTTATGCCATCAAGGCTGCTAGGGAGATGGGCTACTATGTGATTACATGTGACTATCTTCCAGGTAATCCTGGTCATAAGTTCGCCCATGAATATCACAACGTAAGCACCACTGACAAAGAGGCTGTGCTTGCATTGGCAAAAGAGTTAAAAGTGGATGGCGTGGTGGCCTACGCTTCCGACCCTGCTGCACCTACAGCTGCATACGTATGCGAGAAATTGGGTCTTCCGACAAGCCCTTACAAATCGGTAGAGATTCTCTCAAAAAAGCATCTTTTCAGAAAGTATCTTGCAGAGCATGGCTTTAATGTGCCTAAGGCAAGGAGCTACAAGACCTTTGAGGAGGCCGAGAAAGAAATTGATGATTTCCAATTGCCTGTCATGGTGAAACCTGTCGATTCTTCGGGTAGTAAAGGCATCAACAAGATGACAGACAAGTCGCAACTGATAACTTTTGTGGATGATGCTCTGTCGTACTCAAGAGACAAGATTTTTCTGATAGAAGAGTTTATCATAAAACAAGGTCCGCAGATTTCGGGAGATGCCTTTTCTGTTGATGGCAAGCTTGTGTTTCATTGTTTAGGTAATGAGTTTTACAGCACTAAGGTCGATAAGGACTTTGCCCCTTTGGGCGAATGTTGGCCAACAGTAATGCCGAAGGAAGTCATAGACACTCTTGAAAGGGATTTGCAACGTCTTATTACCTCATTAGGCATGAAATCCAATGCCTACAATGTGGAGGCTATTTATGGCGATGATGGCAAGGTCTATATTCTTGAATTGGGCGCGAGGAGCGGTGGCAGTCTCATTCCTCAAGTGACCGCTTTGGCAACGGGGGTCGATATGGTGCCTTATGTCATCAAGGCCGCTCTCGGTGAGGATTGCTCTGATTTGAAGATGGCTCCAGTGAAAGGTTTCTGGTCCAACTATATGGCTCATGCCAACATGACGGGCAAATATGCAGGAATAGAATACGATGAAGACTTCAAGAAGCTGCATTTTGTGGATTATGTTACTGATACAAGAATTGGAGATCAAGTCCACAAGTATCGTGATGCTCAGGATTGTGTCGGTGAATTGATTCTAAAATATGACAACCGCGAGCAAATGAGCGAGGTGATTGAGAATATGGACAAATATGTTCATATTAAGGTAGAATAGGATGAATATCGCTATTGAACAACTTGAACTTGACGAGTTGCGGTCTTTTCTGCGCGAGCAGGCTGATGACGCTTTTCCCGACTTGAAAGATGAACAGCGACTAAATATGCTTGCCGAGAAGTGGTTTGATAAAGCCGAGTTCTGCACTTGCAGAAATGCTGAAGGCGGTTTGATTGGAATGATTGCTTTTTATGCTAATCGTCCTGATGAGGCAGTTGCTTATATTCCTCATGTATATGTGAATCGTGAATGTCGAGGTAAGAAGATATTCACAATAATGTTACGCGCCATTGAAGAGTATGTTAAAAATAAAGGCTTTGGCGTTATGCGTTTAGAGGTTCAGAAGAGCAACGAAACGGCACAAAGGACTTATCTCCATTATGGTTTTTCGTTTTTTGGAGAAGCCAATGGGGACTCGTTATATATGCAATATCTAATTAACAATGACTGAATGTGAACGAATAATAGAGCAAGGCATCCTTCCCGAAACTTTTTTTGAGGAAGAACTAAAATGTGGTTTTCTTGTTTCAAAAGAAAGAAAGAAAATTTGGGCTGTTCTTTTGGATTTATTGATCAAGTTTGATTCGGTTTGCAAGAAGCATCATCTTACTTATTGCTTTACCGACGGATCACTCCTTGGTGCTGTGCGTCATAAAGGTTTTATTCCATGGGATGATGATTTGGATGTATCCATGCCGAGAGCTGATTATGAGAAACTACAAACTTTAGGTGATGAATTTGGCGATCCATATTTCTTGCAAACTCCATATACAGACAAAGGATATTTCTATTCGTTTGTGAAAATAAGAAACAAGAACACAACAGGATTGAGTAAGGCGTTCATGTATCAAGGTTTTAATGATGGGTTGTTCCTTGATGTTTTCCCACTGGACGAGGTGGATAGTGAACAAGGTGAGATGGTTTATAATAAACTGCGAGAACTTGTTATTAGCAACTCGGCATATATGAAACTATCAAATCCTAATTATTCAGAATCTGAAATGGAGAAGATAAAACAATTAGCTAGTGATAACCCTTTGAAAACATACGATGAAATAACCAAACTAACAACGATGTTCAACGGTAGCGGCAGTCGTTATATTTCACATTGGGTGTCTACGATAGCTCCTTTCAAAAAACGGTTGTGGCCCAAGGAAGATTTTGAAAATGTTGTAATGATGGAATTTGAGGGGTTAAAAGTTCCTGCTCCTTGTGGATGGGATAATTATTTGAAGATCGTTTATGGCGATTATTTGAATTTGCCCCCTGTTGAACAGCGTGGCCTTAAACATGATAATGCTATTTTTGATCCAGATCACTCATATACTGAATACCAGACCTTGGTATGATGTGATTATAAAACATTGAAGCAGCATAGTTATGAAGTTTCTATTTGACCTAGACGGCACTGTCACTTCTCAGGAGACATTACCTGTTATTGCCAAGTATTTTAACTGTCAGGAAGAGATTTCTGAATTGACAAAGCGTACAGTAGCCGGGAATGTGCCGTTTGTGGAAAGTTTCATACGCAGGGTGAATATTCTTGGGCATTATTCAGTGAAAGAGACTAACGACCTGCTTGCAAAGGTTCCTCTATATTCGGAGATTGCCAAGTTCATCACTGAACACAAAAATGATTGTGTCATAGTAACTGGTAACCTAACTTGTTGGTGCGAAGGCCTTTTTAAAAAAATTGGATGTCAATGTTACGGATCAGAAGCGGAATGTGAAGGTGACAAGGTGGTGAAATTGAAAACCATTTTGCGCAAGGAAGCCATTGTCGATCAGTATAAGGCACTTGGCGAAACCGTGGTGTTCATAGGTGACGGAAACAATGATCTTGAAGCCATTCGACATGCCAATATTTCCATTGCGGTGGGATTGACACACAGCCCAGCCCAAAGTTTGTTGTCGGTATGCGATTATGTCATTTTTAATGAGAAGGCTTTATGCCGCCAAATGCGCCAGTTGTGTGGTGAAATGGATAGAGAGAAATCGCTCGTGATTAGTTGTGCAGGAATTGGTAGCCGTCTCGGACTTGGACTGACCAAGGCTCTTGTGCAAATCAATGGTGGTTCACTCATCTCATGGCAGTTGAAATTGTTCAAGGATGTTAAGGATTTGCGTTTGGTCATTGGGTTCCAAGGAAATGAAATCATTGAGGAGGTAAGGAAATACCGAGAGGATGTCATTTTCTGCTATAACCATCGTTATTTTGAGACCAAGACAGGTGCTAGTTTCTATCTTGGGGCACGTCATGCGAATGAGGAAATCATTGAATGGGATGGTGACTTATTGGTGCATCCTGACGATGTGAAAATGTTACTTTCGACCGAGGGGGAATGGATTTGCTACGGTGAAAAGACATCGGAGGACGCTGTGTTTGTACATACAAACGAAAAAGGAGAGGTAGTGGATTTCTCTCGTGAAAGCGGTGATTATGAATGGACGGGACCCGCTTGCATGAACAAACATAATCTGACTTATTGTTCGCAGAATGTGTTTAATATGTTTGAGCCATATCTGCCGATGCGTGGCATCAAGGTTAGGGCATACGACATTGATACATATAACGATTATATTAGAGTCTCTGAAATTACTAAAGATTGGATAATATAACTCCGTTCGTGTGTTTTGTTTTGAATCAAAAGATATCTTATTTACTATAAAACAATTAAAATGCATTGTCAAATCAAACAGGTTTCGTGTGAAGAGATCAAGAATTTAAACATCACACCTTCTGATTTTTATCATTGGATTGATGATGTTATCAATCATTTTGATACATTTATTCTTCCAACCAAAACAAGGGTGCCGTTACGAGCATCAGATTATTTCAATGTGATGCCTTGCGTGTTACCTTCCTTAAATCGGATGGGGTTGAAGGTGGTGACTCGTAGCGAGGAACGCCGCAAGCATGGGCGGGATAACCTTGATGCTGATATTTTGCTTTATGATTACGAGAGTTGCAACCTAATTGCATTAATGGACGGCAGCTTGATTACTACTATCCGAACCGCAGCAATAGCGGTTCATTCGATGCTTCATCTGGCAGATAATACGGATGTGGTAGCTATGGTTGGATTGGGTAATATCGGAACTTGGATTGGCAGAATTATGTTTGACCAGATTAAAGGAAGACCTGTTAAGGTAAAACTATTCAAATACAAAGACCATGCAGACAGATTTATGTCGGAATTCCAGTCGTATTCTAATGTCGCATTTGAGGTGTGCGATACATACGAACAATTGATGTCTGGAAGTGATGTGGTGTTTTCAAGCGTTACCTACATCGAAGACGATTTTTGTTGTCCATCGCTCTTTAAAGCAGGTTGTACTGTCATTCCTGTCCATATGCGAGGTTTCAAAGAATGTGATAAAGTGTTTGATCATGTGATTACATCTGACCTTGAAAGCATTAAGAAATTTCAATATTATGGTCAGATGCGCAAGTTGTCTCGAATAAATGAAGTGTTGAAAGAAGAGATAAAATGTAGAGAAAAAGAAACAGATCGGATTTTGGTGTATAATCTTGGTATCGCTTTATACGACATATACTTTGCTGCAAAGATTTATGAAAAACTTTTTTGAATTCGAAATGTTTCTCGGAAAAGAATGAAGATGAAGTAATATGAGAGCTAACGTTTCATATCTGTTACGTATTTATTGTGCCACTTTCAATCATAAGAACTATATCCTTGATGCATTGAATGGTTTCGTAATACAGCAGACGCACTTTCCTTATGTTTGCACCATCGTTGACGATGCCTCCACTGACGGAGAAGAGGAAGTTATTAAGAAGTATGTGCAGGATAATTTTGACCTGCAAGATACTTCTGTTGCATACGAGAAGGACACCGATTATGGTCATGTTATCTTTGCCCAACATAAAACCAATAAGAATTGCTATTTTGCGGTAATCCTTTTAAAGGAGAACCATTATAGCCAAAAGAAATCAAAGGCACCATACCTTACGGAATGGATGGATACCAAATATCTCGCCCTCTGCGAAGGTGATGACTATTGGACGGATCCAGCCAAATTGCAAAAACAGGTTGATTATTTGGAAGAGCATGAAGATTGTTGCATGTGTACCCATTCGGCGAATTGGGAATCTCAAGGGAGCGTTTATCAATATGGATGCCGATACAATTTTCCATGTGATTTGACCACGGAAGAGGTAATCAAAAACGGAGGACTCTACTTAGCCACTAATTCATTGGTATATAGATCTTGGTTGAGTAATGATATGCCGAAATGGCGTAAAGAGTCAAGTGTTGGGGACTTCCCATTGCAAATACTTGGCACTTTGAGGGGCAAACTCCATTATTTGCCTGAAACGATGAGTGTTTATAGGTTTATGAGAGAAGATTCTTGGACTACAAAGCATTTTGACCAGAAGGAGACTGATACGAGTGTTAAATATGCTAAAAACAAGGTGTTTTGGTTTGATTTGTTAGATAAAGATACAAATTTCCAGTTTACTAAAACAATCTATAGTTACCTCTTTCCGAGCTACAATATTTTATTCAACGCCCACGAGGTTAGTTTTTCTGATTATTTTCGTGCTGCAATGAAAGCTGATGAAAAGCATTATGGACGTGTCTTTAAGGATTTTCTGATAAGATATTTCAAGCCGTGTTATAAAATATGTCTATTGTTTGGGGTAAAAAAAAAAGATCGATAGGAGGTAAGAATGGATTTGCATGCTGAAAATATAAGTGGTTATTTCGTTTCTGCCACAATGAAACGCATTTGGGCTATGGAACTCAATATGGTGAAGCGTTTTGTAGAGGTGTGCGATCAGTATGGCCTTAACTACCGCATTATGGGAGGTACCCTATTGGGGGCGGTGCGCCACCATGGCTTCATCCCATGGGATAATGACATTGATATGGCCATGCCTAGAAAGGATTTCAACAAGTTCTTGGAGATAGGGCCAACTGCCTTCGAAAAGCCATTGTTTTTCCAGACACCTGTCACTGAGCAGGGACGTTTTTTCTGCACCTATGTCAAAATTAGGGATGAAAGGGGGACTGCGGCTTCGGAAGCTGAATATAGTAAAGGCATCAACTGCGGCATGTTCATTGACGTGTTCTGCTTTGACGAGCTTCCTGACGGCAAATGGCGACGTAAGTTGTATGTCCGAAAGTTGAATGAGATTGCAAAAATGCAGCGTTTTTGTTTCGAAAAACCAGTGGGAGGAGGATTGGCCTCCAGTGTTAAACATGCATTGCAACGTCTGGTCTATCGCTTGGTTTACCATAGTCCTGATGCTACTCAGCTTTTCCGCATCTATCACAGGAATGCTGGTAAGTTTGCTGGGAAAGGTTGTAAGGAAATCGCGCATCTCGATTTCGGTTACCACAAGAAGTTCGTTTGGAATCGTAGTGATTGGGCCAATGTGGTGCAACTGGATTTTGAAGGAATGAAACTCAATGCCCCGGCAGGTTTTGAGGCGATACTTAAAATACAGTTCGGTGATTATATGCGGTTTCCTGATGACAAGTCGACACACGACTATTTCGAGTTTGACCCAGATGTCCCATATAACGAGTTTTTCAAGAAATAATCATGGAAAAGCAAATGGAACCTTTGAAAGTTGTCCTTACCCCTGTCCGAAACGAAGCATGGGTGCTGCGTGCCTTCTTGGAGGCGACGTCGTTGTGGGCTGATTACATCATCATTGCCGACCAGATGTCGACCGATGGTAGCCGCGAGATTGCCAAGGAGTATCCTAAGGTGATTTTGATCGACAACAATCGAAAAGAGATGCACATGGCTGCCACGAGAAGGCTGTTGTTTGAGGAGGCTAAAAAGATTGAGGGAGAAAAATTGCTTTTTGCTTTGGATGCAGATGAGTTTCTTTCGGGCGATTTTGTCAATACTGAAGATTGGGGAAAAATCCTCAAGTCAAAGCCTGATGATTCGTTTTGTTGGAGGTGGATGAATTTGAAGCGAAATGATATTACAAAATATAGCACATTCCAGCATTATTATTGGTGTGTGCATGAGTCGGATGCACTGTGGAATGGCACATTCCCTGATAATTTCATCCATGAATGGCGCTTGCCCTGGTCGCCAAATGCCGATGATTCACATACGTTCATTTTGGATGGTTTTTGTTCCATTCATTTGGCCAGGGTTAACCAGCTAAGACAAAAGAACAAAGAGCGTTTTTATCAAGTTTCAACGATAGGGCAGAATTCTAAGGTAAGCAAAGTGTCGATGTTTAGGCAATACCATAGCGAGGAAGAGTTGGAATATTTTGATGTTCCTCAAGATGCCTATTGCTATTATGAAAGGAATGGACTTGACATTTGGAAATATATTGACATGAATGATGAAGGTGCCTATTACACAAATGAAATCCTAGGCTACTTTCGAAAAGATGGAGTTAAGAAATACGCTTTGCTTGATATTTGGGATGAAGAATGGATGAAAAGGAATGGTGTCGAAGACCCTAGGACAGGCATGCAAAAGTTGCTTCATAAGTATTTGCGGTCTACAATGCGTTCGTCTGACAAGTTTTTTGTTCGTGCTATAGATAAAGTGTTAAAGAGGTTCATTTAAAAAAAATATATAATATGCCAACAGCAATTGAATTTAATAATATAAGCAAGCTTTACCGTTTGGGCTTGGTTTCAAGTGGCACCTTGAGCAACGACCTTAAAAGGTGGTGGCAGATGAGTGTTTTGGGCAAGGAAGATCCTTTTTTGAAGGTTGGCTCGGTGAACGACCGGTCCAAAGCCGCCGACAGTGACTATGTTTGGGCATTGAAGGACATCGACTTCAAGGTAGAACAAGGTGACGTGGTGGGTATCATCGGTAAAAACGGCGCAGGAAAGAGCACCCTTTTGAAGCTTCTCTCAAAAGTGACAGGGCCAACCACAGGAACCATTAAGGCAAAAGGCAGGATCGGTTCTTTACTTGAGGTAGGAACAGGTTTCCATCCTGAGCTTACCGGCCGAGAGAACATTTATATGAATGGAGCTATTCTTGGAATGTCCAAACAGGAAATCAACAGCAAAATTGATGCAATCATCGATTTCTCGGGTTGTGAGCGCTATATTGATACCCCTGTCAAACGTTACTCAAGTGGTATGACCGTTCGTCTTGGTTTTGCTGTGGCTGCCCACCTTGACCCCGAGATTCTTGTGGTCGATGAGGTGCTTGCCGTGGGCGACGCCGAGTTCCAGAAAAAGGCCATCGGTAAGATGCAAGATGTGAGCCAAGGCGAAGGAAGGACTGTGTTGTTTGTGAGCCATAATATGGCTAGTATCAGGCAATTATGTATTTCTGGCGTGGTTCTTGATAAAGGAAGTGTGAAAATGATGGGTACGGCAGACGAGTGTGTGAATGAATATATAGGAAGCAATTTGTCAGTATTGTGTTCTTATGCTGATATTACAGATGCGCATAGAAATTATGAATACACGAGTAGAGACCTCGAGTTACTTACAGCTAAAATGATGGGTGATGTGAACGAGGTGGCATCCAACCAACCTTTGGAGTTTGAAGTCAAGATGCGCAAGAACAGGGCAGTCGACAAGTTTACGTTTGAAGTCATGCTTAATAACCAATCGGATATTCGTGTGGGCTGCTACATATCAGATTATATTGATATCTCGAAAGTGAAAGTCGGCGATGAATTTGTGTGTAGGACGGTTATCGAGCACCATGATTTGGCAAAAGGTAAATATGGAGTTGGCTTCAATATCGGTTTGAAAGATATTCATGTGGGATTAAAGGACTTTGATGTAGTCCACAACGTGTTGGCTTTTTCCGTTAACTATGCTGATGCTGTTAAAAAAGACGTATTTGCTTTTTGGCCATCTTATAACGGTAGTATCTATTTCAAAGGTCAAAGTGAATTGATTTAAGATAAATCAATGAAACGCTATGTGATTTTTAGTGCCATGGTGGGAGGATATGACCAAATCCTTCAGCCGTTGGAAGTTGACGATAGGTTCGACTTTGTCCTGTTCACCAATGATATTGCCGAATCTCAAGTTGGCGTGTGGCAGATTCGTCCCATCGAGTATCATAATAAGGACAACACTAGGATTTGTCGGTACGTCAAGACGCATCCAGAGACTTTATTGCCTGAATATGAAGCTTCAGTTTGGATGGATATGAATGTTTCGATCAAAACCCACTATTTGTACGATTGTGTTGTGCGATTGTTGGAGGAAGGTGTTGAAGTTTCGAGCATGTGCCATCCAAGTCGGAACTGCATTTATGATGAGGCTTTTGCCGTTATGCACATGATGGTTGAACACGAGTCTGTCGTGCTGAAGTGGTGTGGGCACATTCGTAAGGAGAACTATCTGGCAAATAATGGCTTATGTGAAACCAATGTTCTGTTTCGTAAGCATAATGAAAAGATTTCAGCCATTGATGCCTATTGGTGGGAGTGTATTGAAGGCAATTCGAGAAGAGACCAGCTTTCGTTCAATTATGTTTTGTGGAAGAAAAAGGTTCCATGTCATTATATGTTGGGCGAAGGAAAATGTGTGAGGAACTCTGAGCATTTCGAAATAGTTAACCACAAGAAAGATTATTCCAATTTTTGTAGCTATGGGAAGTATGAAGGTTGGCTTATGCGTTATTGCAGGAAAGTTCCGGCCAAAACAGAATTGGTGAAGAAAACCTATTTTAAACTTTATGCCATGCCGTTTCCTAAGCTTTGGGCGTTTCTTTTGGGACAGTTTTTTAGGTTCAAGTATTTATTGACTAAAAAATGAAATTATTTGTAATAATAGTTACATATAAAGGTAAGCAATGGTATGACCGTTGCTTTACGTCGCTGCGAGAGTCGACCCTCCCGGTGCAGACCATTGTGGTCGACAATGCCTCCAATGACGGATCAGTGGAGTACATAAAGGAGCATTATCCTGAAATACATTTGATTGAATCTAAAGAAAACCTGGGCTTTGGGAAAGGGAATAATCTTGCCATACGTTATGCTTATGAACATGGTTGCGATTACGTGTTCTTATTGAATCAGGATGCATGGTTGGATGATGCTGATGTTTTGAACAAGTTGGTGACGCTATCACAAAGACATCCCGAATATGGCATTATAAGTCCCATGCATATTTCGCCAGATAAGCAATCTTTGAACATGATGCTTGAATACGGCAACACTATATATTCTAGGAGAATACTGAGTGATCTGTATTGTGGGACAGTGAAAGAGATTTATCAAACGAATTATGTAAATGCGGCAGCATGGCTTTTGCCTCGGAAGACATTGTCTGAATTGGGAGGTTTTGATCCTTTGATATTCCATTATGGAGAGGATGATGATTATCTGAATCGAGCTCGCTATCATGGAATTAAGATTGGCATTAGCCTTGATTCACGAGTTGTACACGACCATCAGTCAGGAGAATATAAGGCTTGGAGCAGTGAACTTGCCAGAAAGTCATCAGTTGATGATTTGGAGTTGTTTCTCGACTTAAATACCCCATTTCATTATCATGCTTTGAGAATGACTTGGATGCGGCGATACCTAAAAGGTTTGTTCAGAGGTAATGCAAAAGAAAGAAAACTGGCGGCATATAAGTTGAAATATCTAAGAAAAATGAGGCGTCCCATCGAAAACAGCCGTAAAACAAACATGATAAAACAACCTAATTGGATACAATAATATGGCAGATTTTAACTTTTCGTATCGTTTGTTCTCAGTTAAAGACATTGAACAGTGGCTGGTTCATAATGTTGAAAACGGTTTGTCTGACAAAGTCATTTCTCGTTCAAGAGCGTTGGCGTTTGTTAGGAATCCTCATGCGCAACAGGAAGATGCTGCACTTGTGGTGGTTTATAATGAGCAAGGTGAATCCGTTGGGTATACGGGAGCTTATGCGGAGGAATGGAGTCGGCCAATAGTTGAAGGTCGTTATTTTTGGGGCTCAACGCAGTGGATGGATTCTCAATATAGAGGGAAAGGTGTGTCGGGGAAAATGATGAGAATGATTAAGGATGCTGTGGCGGATAAGTATATAGCGTTGGATTCATCGCCTGCTTCTTGCCGTTTGGATGAAAAACAGGGATCCGTCATATCATACTATCCACGTTACTTTATCGTGTTAGGTAGGAATAACAATTCTTTTAAGTCAAAAGTGAAGAATGTTCAATCGACACTTTCAAATAAGAAGGCTTTGCAAAGTTTGATGGATTTCAACTATACAAACCGGTATGTAAGTTTGATAGACGATGAGACCTATTCGTTTATTGTTAAGCACAGCGATAAAGATTTGTTCTTAAGGAAGCAGGATTATCTGAATTGGCAGATTCGTTACCCCTTTATGGTTTCAACCGGAGGTGATAAAAAGATGGATTCCGAAAGATGTGAGTTCGGTGAGTGTGCCGATCGACTTCAGACCAGTATGGTTCAGGTATTCTCAGGAGGCAAATTGTGTGGTTTTTATGTGTTGAGAATTGTGGATTCCGTTTGCTCGATTTGGTATTTGTATTATGACGAAGTTGAACGCGAACAAGTGTTTGCATCAGTGGCTGCGAAAGTTTTACAATTGAAAGATGTTTTCAAGTTGAAAACTTTTAGCAAGGAGTTGTTCGATTTTATGGGGAAAATAGGTGTAAAAAGCCAATTCTCTAAAAATTTTGTGGAACAGGTTTCGTTGACAGTGCCATCGGGATTTGAGGTAGATGCCTCATTGCGTATACATGGCGGTGATGGTGATATGATATGCTGATGAACGAAGAAAGATGAAAAGTAAGAGTCTTTATCAAAAGGTGCATCATTATTGGATTAGACTAAGATTGAAACCTGTCTCAGTATTCTTGTTTCATCATGTGAGTGAAGTGCGAAATCCCCTGATTTCTGCCACATGTGATTGGACTCAAATTGAACAATTTAAAAAGAATATATGCCTGTTGAAAAAAGAATATGATTTCATTTCTTTGGAAGAGGCATGGTGGAGATTGAATCACGATAGGTTCCGCTTTCGTAAATTTGCAGTATTGACGGCTGACGATGGCTATCGTTCCCTGCTTGTTATTCTTCCATGGTTGGAACAACAAGGTGTGCCAATTACGATTTTTGTAAATACAAAATATTTGGACAAAAAGTCATGGGGAGAAGTAAATGAAGAAGTCGCAAGAGAGTATAAACCTGATGTTGATATGATGTTAGAGGTGTGCCCTGATTTGTTTTTGTCGAAAGATGAGTTGTTTGCCATAGATTCTCCTTTGGTTTCGGTAGGAATGCATGGTCACGAGCATCTGGATGCGACAAAGCAGTCGGATAAAGAGTTTTGCGAGCATCTGGAAAAGAGCAAAAGAATACTATCCACCCATAAAAGGTTTGTTCCATTTTATGCCTATGCTTGGGGACGTCATAATGCTGTGACGGATAAAATTGTTAGAGAGAAAAATTTGGTGCCTGTTTTGGTGAATGGGATGAAAAACGACAATAATACTGATTATATAGACCGTTTATGTATTGATGGGAAATCACTGTAACTTTGAGAATTATTGAATAATAGATGTTATTAGACGCAAGTTAAAAACAAGATCTACTTATGAAATGGATTCGATTAACTAAGGAGTGGGTTGATAAAATACTATTGAGCGTCCCGTTCGTGAATCTGTGATATGTGGCATTTAAGATGCGAGAGAGTGAAGAGTTGCTGAGGTCTCATGGATGGTTTCCAATAGAAATGAATTCTGTTGAAAAAGCTATTTGTGATTACGCAGTTGATGTTCATGAAAAAAACAATTTGGTTAGAGATATCGTGTATTGCCATCAACGCTATTTGACAACTCCGGAAGAGTATTTCCATTTTAAAATTGATAGTGATAACATGTCGCATTCGCAACGGAAACGTTTTTATCTGAAGATATGATGAATCTTCTAATGATAAACACTGTAGGGATTAAGCGTTGTAATGAATTAGAAGATAAATATGGATTGTATTTGAAACTCAAACCATATTACAAAAGAGAAATTTGTAAGATTGAAACGGAGAAAGATTATGACAAGTACTTGGAGTTTATTAGCCGTCATGAATCTTATTTAGTGAAGTCCAATTCGGCTTCTTGTGGGAGAGGATGCTATAAGGTATGCAATCTTCAACCACATACATACACTCAAGCGGCTGACGATTCAGAGTTTAAAAAACTATTAATGGACAAAGGGTGTATTTTAGAAGAATTAATAGATCAGGATGACGCATTGAAACAATGGAACCCTACGTCAGTTTAAACAATTCGCTTGAATACTATTTTAACATCAAAAGGGTTCTATGTCTTTCTAGCCGTAATCAGAATTGGCAAAGAAAACGCAGTTGTGGACAATGCGACCCTAGGAGGATATGTCGCGGCGATTGATGAAAAAACAGGTACTATTATAACGAAAGCAACTAGTTATCGGGGAGAAGCGTATGGCAATTGTGAAAAAATGAAAGGATGGCATGTCCCTGAATGGGATACAATGCTTGATATGGCACGCAAGATACAGGAAAGCATGCCGCATCAAAAGTTTGTAGGCTGGGATTTCGCCTATACTAAAAATGGTTGGTGTTTGGTAGAAACTAATTGGGGAGTAATTATTGCGCAATTTGGAATAGGAAAGGGAGTGAGAAAAGGATTCGAAAGAAGAATTCGCGAAAAATGAGTGTTAATATATACGTCTGCTTTCTGAAAATAGATACCCTTTGTGTGCACAAAACATAACACCAGTCAAAATTCATATAATTATTTAGTATGTTTAGCAGATTTAAATTGTTGAAAACCCCTAAAGAATTCCTTGGGTGGATTATGATCCGTGTTTGTCCAGGTCTAATGTCGGATCGATTCTATTTGGAAACAGATTACTTGTTCACAAAAAGAGAACATTTGGATCTTGACAAACCGGTTACTTTTAATGAAAAACTGCAATGGCTGAAAATTTATGATCGAAATCCATTGTACACGAAACTGGTGGATAAGTATCTGGTAAAGGATTGGGTGGGTGAAAAGATAGGTTATGAGCATGTTATTCCAACACTGGCAAAATACGATACCGCAGATGAAATAAGATTGGATGATTTGCCGGATCAATTTGTTTTGAAATGCAATCATGACAGTGGAAGCGTGGTGATTTGTAAGGATAAATCACAGTTTGATTTTGATGCGGCAAAAAAGAAGCTATCCGATCGCTTGAAGATTGATAATTCCAGCTTCTTTTGTGAATGGGCGTATCGAAATGTTCCAAAATGTATTATCGCAGAACCCTTCATGAAGGAAGAAGGTCATGATGATTTGATGGATTACAAGTTTTTCTGTTTTGACGGGGTGCCTAAGATTATGTATATGTCGAGAGACCATGCGGCGCAGGCTACCACGGATTTTTTTGACATGGATTTTAACCATCTGCCAATAAGGATGCTGGCACCACCGTCAAAGGTGCTGCCGGAGAAACCGAAACAATTTGAAAAACTTAAGGAACTGGCATCATGCTTGTCACAAGGAATTCCACAAGTTCGCGTGGATTTTTATGTGATTAATGACCAGATTTATTTTGGGGAAATGACATTCTATCATTGTGGTGGCATGGTAACGGTTCAACCACATGAATGGAATGTGAAGATGGGAGATATGATACAGTTGCCGGAAAAAAGAACAACAAAAGATAAGGGAAAACGTAAAAAGTTTGTTAAATGTTAGCCCCAGTAATTGTTTTTTCCTACAACCGCCCGAATCATTTGAGGCAGACATTGGAGACGCTAGCTAAGAACGACTTGGCTCAGGAGAGCGTTCTATACATTTATTGCGACGGCGCTAAACCTGGTGCAACGGAAGAGCAGCGCCAAAGGATTGTCGAGAATCGAAATGTGGCTCATTCGGCTGAAGGATTCAAGGAAGTGTTTGTGGTGGAAGCTCCACATAACAAAGGATTGGCAAATTCTATCATCGATGGAGTGACGGATGTTATAAATGAGTATGGGAAAGTCATAGTTCTTGAAGATGACTTGCTGACTTCCCCGTTCTTTCTAGATTATATGAATTCTGCCCTTGATTTTTATGAATTCCGTCCTGGTGTGATGTCAATTTCGGCAAATCGGCCACCTATGGAAGAGTTGGAGATACCGACAGATTATCCTTACGATGTTTTTGTCTGTCTTCGCTCTTATTCGACAGGATGGGCCACGTGGAAGAATCGCTGGAATCAAGTGGATTGGTCTATGGATTATCTTGACGAGTTATTAAAGCATCCCGAACAAATAGAAGCATTCAACCGTGCTGGTGATGACATGACCAAAATGCTTTTATTGCAGCGACATGGGAAAATCGATTCGTGGGCGATACGCTTTAGCTTTGCCCATTTCAAGGAACACTTGGTTGCTATACTGCCATGCATTTCATATGTGGATAATATCGGCTTTGATGGTTCTGGAATACATAGCGGTGTGAATACAACAAACGAGTATAGGAACAATCTTTCATTAAGTGTTAAGGAACCAAGGTTTGTGGATTTGATTTATGAAGATTCTCGTATCATCAATGCCTTTTACAATCGGTTTTGTGAGAAAAAACGTCCTTTGTATCAAAGAGTTGTGAATGCGTTATTCCGTAAGTTGGGGAAGAAACCACCTTTTGTAATTAAGAAAAAAGTGTACGCATAGTTTTCCTGTATATTGTGTGATTGAGTAGGGCGTTTGGGCCTTGTTGGGGAAAACAAATTAATAGTGAGTTTTATGAGTTGGTCAAACAACTTTACCACTTTGTTCAATCAATCATATCTGGCCAAAGGCTTGGCATTGTGCAAGTCTATGGAAAAAGAGTGTGATGATTTCAGGCTGTTTTTATTCGCGTTTGATGATGTGACCGCTGAAGTTGTGAATAAAATGGGTTTCAAGCATGTTACTGTTATCAGACTCAAAGAATTGGAGGAGTATTGCCCGGATCTGCTTAAAGATAAGTCTAATAGAAACATTGCTGAGTATTGTTGGACATGCAAGGGCCCGTCTATGCAGTATTGCTTGGATATATACGAGCTTGATTCCATTTGTTATTTAGACTCCGATTTGTTTTTTTATAACACTCCTTCGTTACTCTTCGAAGAGTCGCCCTCTTCTGATGTGCTGTTGACATTGCATGATTTTTATAATGTCGTGAATCTAGGTGAATCAAATGGCTATCATTGTGCGCAATACATGGCGTTCAAGAATAATGAAAATGGTAGGAGGGTCTTGGATTGGTGGACAAACCTTTGTTTGGAATGGTGCTATGCAAGACATGAAAAAGGACGGTTTGGTGACCAAAAATATCTTGATTCGTTTGCTGACCATTGGGGAGGCATCCATGACATCAAACAGGGAGGATGCTGCGGCCCATGGAATATTCAGCGTTATGGTGTTGTCAAAGAAGAAGGGAAGATCATGCTGGTGAGAGATGGGCATAAATTACCATTGGTGTTTTATCATTTTCATTTTTTACATAATAGGAGGTATGCGCTTTTCGAGGAATTAAACTTTGGACCTTACAAGTATTCGAGAATTGTCCGAAAGATAATATATGCTCCCTATATTCAAGAATTGATGGATAATGAAAAGAGAGTCCGTCAGATGTTTCCAACAGTTGATGTTTTTGGGTCGGAATATCGGGAGGCTCCATTCCTTCGCCAGATGTATCATTTGCTGAAGTTCTTCCCAAAAAAGAATGTGATGATTTGGAAAAGGAAATAAGACAATTTTGGCGTTAGAGGTTTTACTTTATGAAACTTTCCATTGTTACCATCAATCGCAACAACGCAGTTGGCCTTGAAAAGACTTTGTTGAGCGTAACCAATCAGACTTTCAAGGAGTTTGAGTACATAGTCATTGATGGCGCTTCAACCGATGATAGCGTAAATGTTATCAGAGTGCATGAAAGCGATTTTGCTCATCTGAAATGGGTGTCAGAGCGAGACTCGGGCATCTATAATGCCATGAACAAAGGCCTACGTATGGCCTCTGGCGACTATATACAGATTCTCAACTCTGGCGACTGTCTTGCTGCACCTGATGTGACGGAACGGATGTTGAACGTCCTGAAAGAGAAAGACGGACCGTCCATCCTTTACGGCAACATGGTGAAATGTTTCCCCGATGGACGCCGCTTGGTGGATAAATGCTTTGCCGGACAGGAAATCACCATGTTGGGAATGTACACTGGGACATTAAACCATGACCCCGCATACATCCGTCGCGACTTGTTTGAGAAATATGGCTATTATGATGAAAACCTGAAGATTGTCTCCGACTGGAAATGGTATCTTCAAGCCATTGTTTTTGGTGGTGAAAGACCAAAGTATGTGGATGTGGATGTCACTTTGTTCGACATGACGGGAATCAGTGAGAATGGAGGTCAAAATCGAGATCTTATCAATCAGGAGAAGAGGATGGTTCTCGAACAATTGATAAACCCACAATTCCTTCATGATTATGACAATTATGCATCCGACATCTATTTTATGCGTCGTATCCGAAGGCATCGTGTTGCATTTAAGTTGGTGTGGTTTATTGAAAGAGTGCTTTTCAAAATCGAAAAGAATAGGAACAAACGTTTAGGCATCCAAAAATGGGAATAAAATACGAAAGGAAATGAAGACGGTTTTATTGTTAGGTGGTTTCGGCTTTTTGGGGACCAATATCATCAAGATGATTGACGATACGTTCGCCGAATCGTTTACTGTTATCGTTTTGGATAGGATAATGACACATCCTTCTGGATTGAAGTTCGATTGTGTAAAAAGAGTTTATGTTGGTGATTTTTCTGACGAGTCGCTACTGAAGAGCATTTTTGAGGATAATGATATTGACTTGGTGATTCATTCCTTGAGCACAACAATCCCTTTGGGAACGAATAATGCCAGATTCGACATCGAATCCAATCTTGTTCCAACAATAAAACTGATGGATTGCATGTTGGAACATCGGGTTTACGACATTGTCTATATTTCATCAGGCGGAGCCATTTACGGCAATAGCTTTGAGGGTGCACATAAGGAAGATGAGAACACGTATCCCATCAGTTCTTATGGAGTTGTCAAATTGACGATTGAAAAGTATTTGATGCACTATGCGGCAATTTATGGGTTAAGGCCTTTGGTGTTAAGACTGTCTAATCCCTATGGACCATACCATTATTCCATGAAACAGGGCCTTGTCAATGTGGCTTTGGCTACAGCACTTGGAAATGAGCAATTTGTTGTGTGGGGTGATGGGAGTGCCGAGAAGGATTACATTTATGTTCGGGATTTCGTTTCGGTCATGTTCCAACTTGTTGACCGTGGTGTTCATTCAAAAGTCATCAATGTGGGTAGTGGTCAGGTTGCTTCGGTGAATCAGATTCTAGGCGAGATTAGGCAAATGATCCCATCGTTTTCTTGGGAATACAAGGAAGCCTCCAAATTGGATGTCTCGCGTTTTGAATTGGACACAACACTACTGCGTTCATATATTGGAAGTTATGCTTTCGTCAAATTGGACAAAGGGATAAGAATGACGTATGAATGGGAAAGACAGCGGAGATGAAGCTGAGTATTGTAACAACGATGTATAATTCGGCGAAGTATTTGCCCAAGTGTGTGGATTCTTTGCTGAATCAAGATTTGTCCGAAGAGGATTATGAGATCATCTTGGTCAATGATGGCAGTCCTGACAATAGTTTGGAACTTGCCCAGCAATATGCATCTTGTCATAAGAACATTAAAGTGTTGTCTCATGCGAATAAGGGATTGGCTGGGGCTAGAAATACAGGACTTGAGGAGGCTACGGGTGATTATTTGTGTTTTGTTGACCCCGATGATTATGTCCCCTCCGATATCTATGGAAAGTTGTTGGGAATGATGGACGGGGAGTCTCTTGACATGTTGCGGTTCAATTATGACATGGTGAATGAAGAGTATCAAATCATCGATAAGCCAAAAGGGACTGTAATTGATTATTCTCCAAAGATTATGAATGGGGAGACGTTCTTGGATGAGCGTTTGGGTTACGGATGCTTTGTCTGGTCTTATGTTTATAGGTTGTCATTCCTTAGGAAGACGGGAATCAAATTCAAGGAAGGGGCTTATTTCGACGATACAAATTGGCTTCCAAGGGTATGCTGCATGGCGGATAGGATAGATAGTGTCGATTTCGTTGGTTATTATTACCTTCAACGTAGTGGATCGTTGGTGAATAGTATGACCGAGGAAGCCAAACAAAAAAAAGTAAAAGGTCAGGTGGATTTGATATGTAGTTTAAAGGAATTTGCTGGTCAAACCCATTCTGAGAAGGTGAAACACTGGTGCCTCTCGATGGTTTCATTGACTGTTCTCGCAATCATGTCGTTTGCTGTTGATGAAAAAAAAGAGGATGTGGTTGCGTTGGTGAGCGGCTTAGATGTGTTTCCTTTGGAATTGAGATTGAATAATACGACCAAGAGAGTAAAAAATAAGTTGAGGTTGATAAACAGGTCTCCAAAGATGTATTATAAGTTATATCAATTGCTTAGGTAATTTTACATTTGGTGATTATATGATTCCCAAAATAATACATTATTGTTGGTTCGGAAAAGGCGAAATGCCTGAACTTGCTCAGAAATGCATAGAGTCCTGGCATAGGTTAATGCCTGATTATGAGTATAAGTTGTGGAATGAAGAGTGCTTTGATGTAGAATCAATTCCATACACTAAAGAAGCCTACGAGGCTCGCAAGTTTGCCTTCGTGAGCGATTATGTGCGTCTTTTGGCTTTGGAGCAGGAGGGAGGTCTTTATCTTGATACCGACGTCGAGGTGTTCAAGTCTTTCGACGATTTGTTGGGGTATAATGCTTTTGCTGGATTTGAGGGGAGCAAGCATCTTCCCTTGGGTACTTGCGTGATGGCTAGTGAGGCGCATGGTGAATGGGTGACGGAGCAACTCGCAGCTTATTGTGATAGACATTTCATTAATGCAGACGGGTCGTTTGACATGACCACGAATGTCCAGTTCATCACTGCCAACATGCGTGGGAACGGCTTTGTGCAGGACGGCAAGGAACAAGAATATAAAGACTTGCATGTCTTTCCGGTAGATTTTTTTTGTCCAAGGAACACAACGGGCGAATATATAAAGACGAGGAACACTTATTGCGACCATTTGGGGATGGGCACGTGGGACAGCAAAGAAGGTGGTTGGAAGGCGAAACTATGCAAAATCGTTGGTCAGAAAAACATGACTCGATTGATTAAGTTGAAAAGACGCATTCTCCGATAAAATGAAATTGAGTATTTTTGCACCGAAATTGAAAACATCGTTATGTTGACTTATTTTCCTAATTATTTTTCGCGACGTGCCATCATGTGCTATCTGATTACGCTAGCCTTGGTGAGTGCCATATTCATAAGGTATGTGCTACCTCTCAAGTTTGTTGTTTTTGGTTTTGTCGCCGTGGTTGTTTTTTTTACGTATGCCAGTAAACTGACGATGAATTGGGGACGCTATAACGAAATTGTTTTTCAGAGGAGATTGTTCGTTGCGGCATTGCTAATTCGTCTTGTATACGTAATATTCATATATTATTATTATATTAGTGAGACGGGAATGCCTCATGCTTATTATGCGGGTGACGAACTCTTGTACCAGGGTGTAGCGAGTATGTGGTTCGAAGAAGGCTACGAGAGTTTTCACTCTACCCTTATCAATTATCTTGACTTCGATGATTCAGGCTATTGTTGGTGGTTGGCGATTTTGTATTTGCCTTTTGGCCCCCATGTTTTGATAGGTCGTGTTGTGAAGTGTTTGGTTGATGCTTTGACTTGCCTCTTGCTCTACAATTTGGCCAAACGCAACTTTGGAGAGTCTACAGGACGTATAGCAGCCATTTTCTATATGCTCATACCCAATGCTTGGTTTTATTGCGGTGTAACTTTGAAGGAAATAGAAATGTCATTTTTGGTTGTCTTATTTGTTGAACGCGCAGATTCGGCCTTACATTCTTCTAAACTTAAGATCCAAAATTTGATTATACCGTTATTGGCATCAGTAGCGATGCTGACTCTCCGCACTCCTTTGGCTGCAGTTATGGTTGCGTCATTGGCGCTTGCATTTATTGTCGGTTCGCAGAGACAATTGCAACTTTGGCAAAAGATTGTGTTGGGAGCAGTCTTTGTCGTTTGGATGGTTATGACAGTGGGCGTTGAGCTGTTGGAAGAGAGTGCTAATTTGTGGGCGAATAGGGCTTCCACTCAAGAATCTGGTTATGCTTGGCGGTCTGAAACCAATTCGTTTGCACAATATGCCTCAGCAGCTGTATTTGCTCCCTTGATTTTAACTATTCCTTTCTCTTCATTGGTGGATATTTGGGGCCAGGAGAATCAGATGATGATGAATGGAGCAAATTTCATCAAGAATATTCTTTCTGGATTGACCATATTTGCGTTGTTTATATTGGTGAAGCGGCGTGAGTGGCGAAATCATGTGCTTCCTCTGGCACTCATGGGTGGTTATTTGGTGGTCTTGGTGTTTAGTAATTTTGCCCACTCCGAACGATTCCACTTCCCAGTTTTGGCTTTAGAATTGATGTTTGCTGCCTATGGTGTTTCGCAAGTGAAAAACAAACACAAAAGGATATACATGCTTTGGATGGTGATGATTGGTGTTGCGAATATTCTTTGGGCTTGGATTAAACTGGCAGGTAGAGGTATGGCATGAGAATACTTGTTGTCGCATCGTTCAATAAAGGCCGTTTTGCTCCTTTCATTGTTGAGCAAGTCGAGGCAGTTGAAAAGCAGGGCTGCGCAACTGGTTTCTTTGGACTGCAAGGCAAAGGCTTAAGGGGCTATTTGAAGAATTTGCCTTTGTTGAAGCAGAAAGTCAAAGATTTTTGTCCTGATGTCATACATGCGCATTATGGTCTGTCAGGTCTTCTTGCCAACTTGCAGTGCCGCGTCCCTGTTGTGACAACCTATCATGGTTCTGATATCAACGATAAAAAAGTTTTGCCTTTTTCAAAAGTTGCCATGTTTTTATCGGCATGGAATGTGTTTGTTTCACGGAAAACTTTGGAGATTGCGTCGCCAAAGAAAAAATACAAGCTTTTGCCTTGTGGAATTGACTTGTCCGACTTGCAACTGACAGAAAAAGTAGAGGCAAGGCGAAAGATGAAGCTACAGGCAGCAAGGAAATACATTTTGTTTGCCGGTGCTTTTGACGTTGAAGTGAAAAATGCGCCATTGGCAAAAGACGCGGTCGCCTTATTGCATGATGACCAAGTGGAATTGATTGAGCTGAAAGGTTATACGAGAGAAGAGGTGACCTTGCTCATGTGTGCCGCTGATGCTTTTCTATTAACCTCATTCATGGAAGGTTCGCCTCAAGTCATCAAGGAAGCCATGGCGTGTGGGTGCCCTGTTGTGAGCGTAGATGTAGGTGATGTTCGGGAGAGGATGGTTGGCGTAGAAGGCTGTTATGTAGCAAACAGTCGCGAACCTGAAGAATTGGCAAATCTACTGCGAAGAGCACTGTCTTTTGAGGGAAGAACAAAAGGACATGATAAAATCGTTGCTGATGGCATTGATAACCGGCAAGTGGCAAAACAACTTATTGAGATATATGAAAGGGTTTTGAGAAGTGAGAATCATTGAAGGTGAACATATTGATCCAGTATTGTGGTCAGATTTAGTGAAACAATCACCAGTGGCAACATGGTTCCAAACCAGGGAAGCGTATGCGTTTTTTGATGACCTATCCTTCCTTGAGGCATTTGCAATCGCTGTTGAGTCGGAGGGCCGACTAAAAGGTTTGGTCGCAGGCTATATCCAAAAGGATGGCGGAAAGATAAAACAGTTTTTTTCTCGAAGGGCTATTATTGTTGGCGGACCGCTATTGTCGGATGAGATTACTGATGAAGAATTTTCTTTTTTGCTGTCGGCTTTGATAACTAAGCTTAAGAGAAAAGCCATTTTCATCGAAACCCGTAATTTTAATGACTACAGTCGTTGGCACTCGGTTTTCGAACAAACGGGGTTTGACTACGAACCACATTATGATGTACAAGTGGATACATCTTCTATAGAACTTGTTAATAGCAAGTTGGATAGGAACAGGAGACGTAATATTAAGAAAGCATTGGATAATGGTGTTGTCATTGATGAAAAACCTAGTGCAGAGGATTTGAGGCAGTTGTATTTGATGCTTGAGGAATTATATACTACAAAAGTCAAGACCCCCTTGTTCCCATTTGAGTTTTTTGAGAAGCTCAGAAAAACACCTTCATCGCGGTTTTTCTTGGCCAAAAACGCGGAAGGACAATTGCTTGGCGGTTTGATTTGTGTGGAGTTGGAACATCGAGCGGTGTATGCATGGCTTGCCTGTGGTGACGATTACAACTATAAGTCGTTATCTCCTTCGGTGATGGTCAATTATGCTGGTGTCAGCTATGCGGCAAGAGAAGGAATACCCCAGTTTGATTTCATGGGAGCTGGTAAACCCGATGATGGAGGCTATGGGGTTCGCGATTTCAAGTTGAAATTCGGTGGTGATTTGGTGGAATACGGGCGCTATGTTCTTGTGTGTAACCGCTTGTTGTTCAGTATCGGTAAAATGGCCGTAAGAATTTTGAAGAAAGCATGAATATTTTGATTGACATCAACCATCCAGCCCATGTGCATCTATTTCGGAATGCATATAAGATGCTGGTTGAAAAGGGTCATGAAGTGCTTGTCGTTGTCAAGGAGATTCCTTCGGCGATGAAGTTGCTCGAATTGTATGGCATTCCTTATGTCAACATTGGGAAGAAAGACGATGCGATTGGCAAAAAAGGTATAGATCAGCTGGTTTTTGACCGACGTTTGCTTAAACTGGTCCGCCAACATCATGTCGATTTGGGTGTTGGCTCATCAATAAACATTCCTCATGTCAGCAAGTTGAGTAGGATGAAAAGCGTCATCTTGGATGATGACGACGACGAAGTGGAGCCTTTGTTTGTCAAGTTCGGACATCCTTTTGCCGATACCATACTGACACCTTCGGCCATCAAGCGAAAGTCTTCCAAAGCCGTTTATGTAAATGCTTATCATGAGTTGGCGTATCTTCATCCTAACCGTTTCGCTCCTGACCCGAGCGTGTTGCGCGATGCGGGTGTTGAGGAGGGCGAGCCTTATTTCATTTTGAGGTTCAACGCCTTCAAGGCACATCATGACATAGGTGCAGAGGGCTTGTCCATCGAAAGCAAACGTCGGCTTGTGGAGCGTTTGTTAGCATGTGGTAAAGTATTCATTACCACAGAGCGGAACATTGATGACGAGTTTAAGCCATACCAACTTGCGGTATCGCCTGACAAGGCACATTCCTTGATGTATTATGCCACGATGTTTGTCGGCGACAGCCAGACGATGACATCCGAAGCCGCTGTGCTGGGCACTCCTGCAGTCAAGTGCAACAGTTTTGCAGGCCGTTTGGCGGTGCCTAATGAATTGGAGCAGAGGTACGGTCTGTGTTATTCGTTTCTGCCTGAGCAGCAGGAGGCTTTCTTTGCCAAAATAGAAGAATTGCTGGCCATGCCTGATTTGAAGGGAGAATGGCAGTTGAGGCGACAGCACCTTTTTTCCGAGAAAATCGACTATACCAGTTTTTTGGTTTGGTTTGTTGAGAACTATCCCAAAAGCAGGCAAACCATTGTGGAACAACCTGAATTTCAATTCCAATTCAGATGAGCAGAGATTTCACGTTGAAGAAATATGCCGAACTGCTTCAGAGCCTGAAAGAGGGAGGCTATCGTTTTTTGACATTTGAGCGATATTGCTTGGAAAAGGAATCTTTGAATGATGTTAAGTTTGTTATACTCCGTCACGATGTGGACTTGAAAGCCGAAAACTCTCTCGCTACGGCTAAAATCGAGCATTTGTTAGAAATTAAAGCATCCTACTATTTCCGTGTCGTTGAGCAAAGCAACAAACCTGAAATCATTAGGGAAATTGCTGAAATGGGTCACGAAATCGGTTATCATTACGAAGATATGGCCATTTGTGGCGGCGATACGGAAAAAGCCATCGGGCATTTCGAAAAGCAATTGACGTATTTCCGTCAGTACTATCCTGTGAAGACCATTTGCATGCATGGTGCACCGCGCAG
>JAEEGL014156303.1_pt1 | contig 36706 bp, 27 predicted proteins | sample 9134231 | NCBI WGS metagenome assembly JAEEGL01 (sample SAMN16246548, study PRJNA631951) | gut metagenome | biome: gut microbiome; feature: rumen; material: fiber-attached | host: Bos | place: Iran: Karaj | collected 2018-10 | reverse complement strand
TATTCCTCATGTGGCAACGATGCCATTGAGGAACAGGAAGGTACATTCTGCTGGGACATGACAGTTTCGATACCACTTGAGTTGGTTGGTCTTGAGAGCAGTAACTTGCCCGACTTAATCATGGGCAACTTCTACAAGTGTAGTGGTAGGACGAAACACCGTCATTATGTATCGTGGAATGCTATTGACAGCGAAAAGCCCGGCTTCCATCGCCCTGACTGCTTTGGTACACTCTGGTTTAGAAAGCCTGAACCTGAAATAATCACGCCTGTGGGCAAACCGCAAACCGCACCCAAAGGATTAAAGCGGTTGTTACAAAAACTTTTTGGGAAATAACAAATGGGATAAATTACCATTTATCCTTTTGTTGGAGAATTACCGATTAATATAAAAACTAATGGAGTGGGAGACAAGACTCTCACTCCATTAATATCATGTGAAATTCTGAAATTTACTCTTCGTCAAGGAGGATTTCCATCACCTTGATAGCACTCTTCATGACCGAAGTGCCAGGACCAAAGATGGCAGCTACACCAGCCTTGTACAGGAAGTCATAGTCCTGCATTGGGATAACGCCACCAGCAGTAACGATGATGTCCTCACGACCAAGTTTCTTGAGTTCTTCGATAACGGCAGGAATAAGAGTCTTGTGACCTGCAGCAAGTGAAGAAACACCAAGTACGTTAACGTCGTTCTCAACAGCCTGACGAGCGCTCTCTTCGGGAGTCTGGAACAATGGGCCCATGTCAACGTCGAAGCCACAGTCGGCATAGCCGGTAGCAACAACCTTGGCACCACGGTCGTGACCGTCCTGTCCCATCTTGGCTATCATGATGCGAGGCTGACGACCTTCTTTTTTTGCGAACTGAGCAGTAAGCTCACGAGCACGCTTGAGGTCGGGATCGGATATTGCTTCTGATGAATACACGCCTGAAATTGTTTTAACAACTGCTTTATAACGGCCTACGACTTCCTCGCAGGCATCACTAATCTCTCCCAACGAAGCACGGTCCTTAGCGGCCTCGACTGCAAGTGCAAGCAGATTGCCCTCACCAGTGCGAACGCACTCGGTGATGGCTTTGAGGTCGGCCTGAACCTTTGCTTCATCGCGATTCTTGCGCAACTCTTCAAGGCGAGCAACTTGCTCGTTGCGAACCTCGGTGTTGTCAATCTCAAGAATGTCGATTGGAGCTTCTTTCTCAAGAGCATACTTATTGATGCCCACGATGGTCTGTGAACCACTATCGATGCGAGCCTGGGTGCGTGCTGCTGCTTCCTCGATGCGCATCTTTGGAACGCCTGTCTCGATGGCCTTTGCCATACCGCCCAGCTTCTCAATCTCCTGAATGTGATCCCATGCCTTGTGCACGAGTTCGTGGGTAAGACGCTCTACATAGTAAGAACCTGCCCATGGGTCAATAGCCTTGGTGACATAAGTTTCTTGCTGGATGTAGATTTGGGTGTTACGGGCAATACGTGCCGAGAAGTCGGTAGGCAGTGCGATAGCCTCATCGAGGGCATTGGTGTGCAGCGACTGTGTGTGTCCCTGAGCTGCTGCCATAGCCTCAATACAGGTGCGGCCCACATTGTTGAATGGGTCTTGTGCTGTAAGTGACCAACCAGAAGTCTGGCTGTGAGTACGCAGTGACATTGATTTTGGATTCTTAGCACCGAAACTCTTTACGATCTTCGCCCAAAGTAGGCGGCCTGCACGCATCTTGGCAATCTCGGTGAAGAAGTTCATCGAAATACCCCAGAAGAATGACAGACGTGGTGCAAAAGCGTCAACGTCAAGACCAGCGTTTACACCTGTGCGAATGTAATCCATACCATCGGCAAGTGTATATGCCAACTCAATGTCGGCTGTTGCACCTGCTTCCTGCATGTGGTAACCCGAGATTGAGATTGAGTTGAACTTGGGCATGAACTTTGATGTGTACTCAAAGATGCTAGCAATAATCTGCATCGAGAACTTAGGAGGATAGATGTAGGTGTTACGTACCATGAACTCCTTGAGGATGTCATTCTGGATGGTTCCTGCCATGTGCTCCAGTTGAGCGCCTTGCTCAAGACCTGAAACGATGTAGAATGCCATGATGGGCAATACAGCACCGTTCATTGTCATTGATACCGACATGGTCTCCAGTGGAATTCCGTCGAAGAGAACCTTCATGTCCTCAACCGAACAGATTGATACTCCAGCCTTACCAACGTCACCAACCACGCGCTGGTTGTCAGCGTTGTAGCCTCGGTGAGTAGGTAGGTCGAATGCAACCGACAGACCTTTCTGGCCCGAAGCCAGATTGCGACGATAGAAGGCATTACTCTCGGCTGCTGTTGAGAAACCTGCGTATTGACGCACGGTCCAAGGACGGAATGGGTACATCAGGCTGTAAGGGCCTCCCAAGAAAGGAGGAATACCAGCCACGAAGTTCAGATGCTCCAGACCTTCGATGTCTTCTTTAGTATATACTTGCTTGATGTCGAGCAACTCGGCGTTGCGCCATGGTTCAGCAAGATGCAGAGGCTTGTGTTCTACATTGAAAGCCTCGTTGGCGATATCTATGTTTTTGAAATTTGGTCTCATGTTGCTCGATTATTTTAAAAGTTTAGCATTAAATTCTTTCAAAGTAGCTTCAACATTACTCTTAACGTTGATGAAGTACTTGATGCCAAGCTCCTTGAATGCGTCATTCTCGGGACCGGCAATTACAAACTCGGTGCGGCCATCAAGATACTTGAATGCAGCGGGTGCAAACTCATCATATTCTGGGTCGCTAGAGCACAATACAATAACGTCGGCTTTCTTGGCGAGAGCGGCATCAATACCTTCCTCAACACTTTGGAAACCATTGTTGTCGATAATCTCGTAGCCAGCGCAAGCAAAGAAGTTGCTACTGAACTGAGCACGAGCCAGACGCATAGTCAGGTTACCGATAGTGAGCATAAACACCTTGGGTGTGTGTGCTGCATTCTCGGTAGCAAGACGCAACTGCTCGAAATGAGTGGCGAGGCGCTGACGGTTCAGCACACCTTCAGGCTGTGCTTCGTAGTTGATGTCGCTAGCCTTGCCTTCGCTCTTCTCGGTGAAGTTGGGGAACTGATTGGTACCAAGTAGCTGCTCGCGGCGTTTAGCAACCTTGTCAAAGCGTGATTGAGCACTTGCGTTAACGGCAGTTGTGATTTCGCCAGTTTCCTGTACAGCCTTGAAACCGCCCTTGTCCTCAACATCGAGGAATAGTTTCCAGCCTTCTTGTGCAATTGACATAGTCAAAGTCTCAATGTAGTAAGAACCACCGGCGGGATCGGTCACCTTATCAAGGTGGCTTTCTTCCTTAAGCAAAATCTGCTGGTTGCGTGCGATGCGCTCGCTGAAGTCGTCGGGAGTCTGATAAGCCTTGTCAAATGGCGCAACTACAATAGAGTCAACTCCCGCCAGAGCTGCCGACATGGCTTGAGTTTGGCTACGGAGCAGGTTTACGTAAGAGTCAAACACGGTCTGTGTGTACTCGGTGGTGGCAGCGTTTACAACCATCTTGCATGCACAGTCGCACTCAGGATTGTATTGCTTAACAATCTGAGCCCACAGCATGCGTGCTGCACGGAACTTAGCAATTTCCATGAAGTAAACGGTAGAGATACCCATGTTGAACTTGATGCGGCAAGCGACCTCCTGTGCAGGAACTCCAGCCTCGGTAAGCATTGCCATCCATTCGTTACCCCAAGCCAGTGCATAACCAAGTTCTTGGTAGATAAATGCGCCTGCATTGTTAAGCATGATGGCGTCTACACTCAGAATGCGCAATTTCTTCACAGGTTTTACAATGTCGAGCATCTGTTTTGCCATTGCTACCATATCGCCGGGGAATGGCTCACCGTGACGGAAGTAGCGACGGAATGGGTCGAAATCGATAGAGCCTACAAAGGTCTCTTGAGCACCTTGCTGTTCTATTACAGCAACAAGTTGCTTTGCGGCATCAAGAGCCACTTTCACGCAGCAGTGGATGTCGACAGCAACTTTGTTCAGGTCAATACCTTTAAGAAGGGCTGCAATGTCAACGCTCTTGCCGTGAGGTAAGCGGAAGCCTACGTCATTGATGCCTTTGGTGATTACTTCGAGGGCTTTAGCATTTGCCTGGTTAACATCGTCAACCTTGATGTCTTGACGCACATACCAGTCGTTGTTAACGCGAGTGCCTCTAACAAAAGGATATTCTCCTGGAAGCGACTCTGTAGCTTTGAGGTTCTCAATGTCTACGCCACGGTAGATAGGCTGAACGTTGAAACCTTCGTTTGTCCGCCAAACCATTTTCTTGTTGAAGTCGGCACCTTTCAGGTCCACTTCAGCTTTTGCCCTCCACTCTTCGGGAGTCACAGGGGCAAATTGGTCGAACAATTTTTCAAATTTTTCTGCCATAACTTTTAAAAGTAGATTTTATATAGTAACTATAGTTTTCTAATGGTCTTAAAAACGGGTACAAAGGTAAGAATAATTTGTCAATACACGGTCATTTCATCCCCCATTTTAATGAATTTTACACATTAATATTGGTTTTCATTTATCATATCTCAAATCTCAGTGAAATAATCTCAAACAAAAAGAAGCGAATTAATCAAGCAAAAACAAAGAAAATTGTTTCGTTTCCAATTTGTAAGTTGACACAAAGCTACAGTTTGCGATTCAAGTTAACAACAGGAAATGATTAGCCAAAAATAATTACTAAAAAAACATTAGAATAATGGTAAATAATAAAAAGCTTTTATTATCTTTGCGATATTGAATAAAATATACAAATGACATATCGAGGTGAATTATTTAAGAATCATTACAGCGACATGGACCGTTACTGCGCCATGGACGTGTGTAAAGACTTCTATGTGATTGCCGAGGATGTCGGTCAAGACGGTGGTCAACACTTTGGTGTGGATAGATACGTGAACGTCGACTGCTCGGTGAATGGCGCCGGCTTGCCCAATTTTTTTAATATTATTCTTCATGTCACATCTTATTAATCATAAACAGTTTACATAGGTTTCATTATGAAAAAGTATTTAATAATTGCCTCATTGCTGATGGTGGCAATAACAGCAAAGGCATTACCATTTGTTACAACTCCGAATCCTTCAACCTATCCCATTCACTGGTATAAGTTGAAAATTGCCGGATACTACCTTTGTGCCAATTATAGTGAGCTGAATGCCACACAGTCGTCATCATCTTCGGATGATTACCTATGGTGTTTTCTTGTTTCAAGTACAGGAAGGATTGTGATATATAATAAAGCTTTATCAAAATGCATGAGTGACGGTTGGGGATTTACCCCTTATCTTTTTAGCCAATCAACCAATTACGTAGAAGAGGGTAGTGGAAACAATTTCTACATCTGTACTAATACATTTGGCTCAAAACAATACCTTGATTGTTATGAAGGTCAAATTTCCTTTTCTCCCAGCAAAGGATCCCCGGTTACAGTAATACAAGCATTGGTGGAAGATTATATAGAACCAGCGGGAACGCTTGATTTCCCTGATCCAACAGTGTATGATGACCACTGTACGATAGAGTTTAACTATTTCCCTGGTATAGGAGACAGTGGCAGCAATATGAGACTATATATAAATGGAACGGTGGTGAGCATGCCTTATTGGATTCAACGCACCAACGAGGTTCAGATGGTTGAAGCCAGAGCAGAAGTAACATTCACGAACCCCCGAATACGTCCTATTGAAGTCACAAAAACTTTTGAGATTCCAGCATTAGAAAATCTCCATGGCGATGTTAACGGCGATCACTCGGTTAACGCAGCCGACGTAACAGCGCTTTATAATTATATTCTTAACGATGATAAAACTTTTCTTTCCACCAGTGACGTGAATAATGACAACTCAGTGAATAGCGCCGACATTACCGCCGTCTACAAAATAATTCTTGGGAATTGATATTTAACAGATAAACAGCAAATTCTATCACATTGTCACCGCGGCGGCTTATTCCACTGCGGTGCTTTTTTTAGTTGTGGTAATAGTTAGAAAAAACTCATTACTGACTATTGTTCAGGTCTTGTAAGTTCTGTTGAAAATGTATATATTTGCAAAAAAATAAATTAATTCTAAATATATTGTCATTATGAAAAAAATTACTCTTTTGTTTTTTGTGATGTCCATTTTAGGCTTTGGTGTTAAGGCTCAGGGCTTAACGGCTGCTTTTGGAGCATCGGAGGCAATGATGCCTTATTATGAGCAAGGTTGGGACAGTCAGGACGAGTTTAACACTTGGACTTACTCTGCTACAAGTTCATCGACTTGGCAACTTGGCAACCCATCAAGATCATTCAATACCATTGATCCTAATAGCAAATCATCAATGATATTGAATTATGGTAGCGGGCAGAACGAAGTTGCAACTTCCCCTGCAATTACGATCCTTCCTAATAGTGAATTGGAGTTTTACTGCTATTCCAGTGGCATTTATCTGATTTTTGGCGCTTGGAAACTTTATGCTATTGTTGATGATACTTCCACATTGCTCATCGATCAGTTTATGTGGGCACAGGATAAGGGATATGAGGGTCCAAGTTGGGAGAAATTCACAGTCGACCTTGCCGACTATGTAGGCAAAGAGGTGAAGTTCTCATTTATTTATGCAGGTGATTATGGCGAAGATGAGGCCATTGATGGCTTTAAGGTTAAACAGGCCAATATGGGTGATGATGCCAGCATCAGCATTAAGGAGGGTGAAAGCGTGCATTTCCTTGATGCAAGCACTGGAAATGTTACTTCATGGAATTGGACATTTGAGGGTGGTGACCCAGCAACAAGTACTGAGCAGAATCCTGTTGTTACATATAACAAGGCTGGTTCTTACAGTGTTACCCTCACAGTGAGCGACGGCACTACGACATCTATTGCTACCCGTCAAGCCTATGTGAACGTTGAAGGCGAAGCCCCAAATGCCAGCGTAGGTCTGCCTGACGGAGCTTATCTCTCGCCATGGGTGATGATGTTTGTTCCCACCCAAGTTCCTCTTACTTTCAAAGATGAGTCAACCGGCAACCCAACAGAATGGGCATGGACGTTCCAGGGTACCGACATTACATCGAGCACAGAGCAGAATCCTACTGTTACTTATCAAGAACCAGGTAATTACGGAATAAAACTTGTAGTGACGAATGACAAGGGAAGTGCTGTGTTTGAAACTGTTGATAATGCCATTCAGGCAGGAGGCCAACAGGAAATCTGGAACATTGCCCCTGAAGAGAATGGCGATCTTTCAATGATTGAGATGGGATGGTATGGCAATTATGCTGGTACCAACTGGCTTGGAATGGGCGAATTTGCCGAGCATTTTGATGCACCTCTTGTCAAATCTTCGATCAGCAAAGTGAATATTTACTTTGGCAAGACAACGGCCACCTCGACCGATGCCGACATTGTTGTTAAGATTATGGATGCCGGTGAGGACGGAATGCCAGCTAATGTCCTTGGAACTACAAGCTTGAAGGCAAGTGAATTGGCTTATGATCCATCAACTGTTAATGCAACAGAATTTGCATTCACTCAACCAGTAACACTTGAGGCCGGTAAGGAGTTCTTTGTTGTGGTAGGTCCTTTCCCCAATGATAATGGTGATGACATTGCCATTTTGCTCTGCCGCCGTGAGCAAGGAGAGAAATGTACTGCCTACCATTTCGTATATGACGAGGATGAAAACTACAACTACCTTGAGACCGGTTCTTGGTATAAGAATGTAGATGATCCAATCTCAATGGCTATTGCTCCAATTCTCAAGTTTGAGAATAAGTCAGCGATTACAATTACCGATGTTAAGAAGCCGGTTGCAAAGACAACCTACTACAATATCGCAGGTGTTGCAAGTGACAAGCCCTTTGATGGTATCAATATCAAGGTGACCACTTACACCGACGGAACTCATTCAGCAACTAAAATCCTTTATTAATTTTGTCTATGGAATTTGATTGGGCCGAAGGACTGCATTGTGCAGTGACGGTGTGTGACACCGAAGGAACCGTGATTTACATGAATGAAAAATCCCGTGAGACATTCAACCACGACGGAAAATCGATGGTTGGGCAGAACTTGTTTCCTTGTCACAAAGAGCGTTCGCAGGCAATGATACGCCACATGATGGAAACCGATAGCATCAATGCTTATACCATCACTAAAAACGGTCAGCGCAAGATGATTTATCAGTCACCATGGCGCGTGGACGGTAAAGTTGCCGGCATGGTAGAAATATCAATGGTAATACCGAACGAAATGCCCCACTATGACCGTGACAAGAAATGATGCCAGATAAAATCAAGTGGCGCTCCTTATAGGGGCGCCACTTATGTTTTGTATAAGAAACATTAGTCGTTCATGGTTAGCAGGAGTTCCTCGTTGCTGCGTGTGCGTTCCATGCGGTCTTTGATGAACTCCATAGCTTCGATAGAGTTTCGGTCGCTTAGGAAACGGCGCAAAATCCACATGCGGTTGAGTGTATCTTGCTTGAGCAAAAGGTCGTCGCGACGAGTACTCGATGCCATAATGTCGACAGCAGGGAACACGCGTTTGTTACTGAGCTTGCGGTCAAGCTGCAACTCCATGTTACCTGTACCCTTGAACTCCTCGAAGATAACTTCGTCCATCTTGCTGCCTGTCTCAATCAAAGCAGTGGCTATGATGGTGAGGCTACCTCCATTCTCGATGTTTCTTGCAGCACCAAAGAAACGCTTTGGTCGCTGAAGGGCATTGGCATCGACACCACCACTCAAAATCTTGCCACTAGCTGGAGCAATGGTATTGTAGGCGCGTGCCAGACGTGTAATAGAGTCGAGCAGAATCACTACGTCGTGACCGCATTCTACCATGCGTTTCGCTTTTTGCAGAACCAGATCCGCGATTTTTACATGTCGGTCGGCAGGCTCATCAAATGTTGAGGCAATAACCTCTGCATTCACACTTCGAGCCATGTCGGTAACCTCTTCAGGGCGCTCGTCAATGAGCAGAATTATCATGTAAGTGTCGGGATGGTTCTCTGATATAGCATTGGCAATGTCTTTCAACAGAACTGTCTTACCTGTTTTCGGAGGTGCTACAATAAGACCACGCTGTCCCTTGCCTATTGGGGAGAACATGTCAACTATGCGTGTTGAAATGTTGGGATGAGTGTGGTTGACGAGGTCGAACTTCTCATTTGGGAAAAGGGGTACGAGATGCTCAAATGGGATGCGGTCGCGCACGAATGAAGGAGTGCGGCCATTGATGAGTCGTATATCAACCAAAGGGAAATATTTCTCACCCTCTTTTGGCGGACGAATAGTGCATTCTACAACGTCACCGGTCTTTAGACCGTAGTTCTTAATCTGTGCCTGTGGCACGTAGATGTCGTCGGGTGAAGTCAGGTAGTTGTAGTCGCTTGAACGCAGGAAACCATAACCGTCGGGCATTACTTCAAGAACACCCATGCCGTTGATGATGCCATCGAAGTTATAACTTACTTCAGCGTAGGGGAGTGCTGATTCCGGTTGCTGTGCCTGCTGGTTTTTATTCTTTTTCTTTTTCCCTTGCTTTTGCGATTGTTGTGGTTTTTCGGCCTGAGGCTCTTGAATGAGTATTGGAGCCTTGGCAGCCTCTTCGGCAGCAATGCGTCGTTGCTCTTCAGCACGACGGGCCGCCTCTTCACGCTCTTCGGGAGTGCGAGGCTTGAATGTCATTGTTCCTCCAAACATGCCACCACCAGCCTGTTTGTCATCATTGTCATTTCTCTTTGACTTCTTGCCTATAGATGCATTAGGATTGGTGTTGAACAGACTCATGAAATCATCGTTCTTCGGGTCGAAACGAGATGGTTTTGGCATTTCCTCCTCCATTATGTCATAGTCTTCGGCTATGTATGAATCTTCACCATAGTAAATTTCATCATTCTGATTGTCAATGTACTCCTGCTCCTGCATTGGTTGAGGAGTATAGTCTTGTGCTACACTTGGCATTGACTCATTGACTGTTGGCTCAGGAGTGTTGAAACGATAGTCTTCATCGCTCGAAAGACTGCCACCAGCATCTTCTTGAACCACGTTGTTGCGTGCTATGCGCTCGCGGCGTGCACGCTTAGGAGCAGTTGGGATTTCGTCCTCAGATGCTTCTTGCTTTTGAACTCCCTCAGGGGCTGCTGTTTCAAGTCCTGGCAGTTGCTCTTGCTGGGTTGCTTTCTGTTCACTCTTGCGAGGGCGTCCACGTTTGCGTTTTGCTGGTTCTTCAACTTCTGGTTGTTCTTTGGCAACAACAGTATCTTCGTTTGCTTCTTTAGTTTGCTTTGTGGCCTTGGCCTTTTTTGTGGCCTTGGCTGGTGAAGATTCTGTTTCTTCTTTAGCCTCTTTAGTGGCTTTTGTTTTAGCTGTTGTTTTCTCTTTTTTCTCTTTAACAGTTGATTCAGCAACTGAGTCGTCTTTCTTGGTGCGTCCACGGCGACGCTTGGTTGATTCTTCAGGTTTTTTCGACGCATCAATTGCTTGCTGGTCGATAATGAGATAAACCAGGTTGTCCTTGTCGACATTGTCAACTTTCTTCAACCCCATTGATTTGGCCAATTCTTTCAATTCGGCCTCGTTCATTGAACTTAGTTCGTTTATATTATACATAATTCAGAAAAATAATCAAGATTACTCAATTTTGAGTGTATTGAAAAAACAAAAGGAATCATTTACTCATTATAGCGTAGCTTCATATACGCATTATGGGCAATACACTCAGTGAGCTAGATTGTCGAGATGATTAGATAAAAAATAATTGTGGATGTGCACACCCTGGTTTTCATAATGTTGTGAAATGCCTTGAATCGGCAATTATGTGTGCTGATTTTCGATGCAAAGGTACTAATTATTTTTTAAACTGCAAATTTTTTTGCCAACATTGCTAATTTGTATTACCTTTGGGCAATAAAAATCAATGAAAACATGAAAAAGACAATATTAACATTAGCCCTTATCGTGCTTTGTGTTATTTGTGCCGACGCTTGTACATCGGCAATTATTTCTGCCAGTAAGACAATTAATGGTAGACCCTTGCTTTGGAAGCATCGTGATACTGGTTGTCTAGATAATCGTGTTGAACTTATTAAGGCTCATGACGATTGCTATGAGTTTGTAGCAATTTTTGATGCTACCGATCCTTGCGACACTGCCGCTTGGACAGGATTTAACGAGAAGGGTTTTGCTGTGATGAACACTGCCTCCTATAACCTTAATGACGATGATGTGCCCGAGAGTGATATGGATCGAGAAGGTGTTGTGATGAAACTTGCACTGGAACATTGTGTCACTGTGGATGACTTTGAGCGACTGTTGCAGTCGTTGCCAAAACCCATGGGGGTGGAAGCAAACTTTGGCGTGATAGATGCTCAAGGCAACGGTGCCTATTTTGAAACAGGCAATTACACATATAAAAGATTTAATTTGGCCGATTCGCCCGACGGGGTCCTGATTCGCACAAACTACTCCTATAGCGGTCGCGATGATGAAGGAATGGGTTATGTGCGTCATGAAAATGCGAAATATCTGCTTGCTTCTCACATTATGGCAGGTGATTTTACACCAGCTCTTTTTACCGAGATAATCTCCCGTACTTTCTATCATAGCCTTCTTGACAAAGACTTTACTTATAGTGGTGAGGGTTGGCTTGTAGACCAGGATTTTATTCCACGTCGCATTTCTACTGCATCAATCGTTATTGAAGGTGTGAAGCCAGGTGAGCCTACCGCATTGACGACAATGTGGATAGCTTTGGGCTATCCTCCCTGTGCCGAAACTTTTGCTGCCCGTGTAGGAATAGCAGGAGGTGTACCGAGTGTTCTTAACGGAACAGGTGAAAACCATCACAGTCCACAATGCGACTTGGTGCGAGCCCGTCATGACGAAGTGTTCTCCATTGAGCGTGGTAACGGTAAACATTACCTAAATCTGAAAAAGCTATACAACACTGAAGGTACTGGCTATTGTCAGCTACTTGTGCCAAAGAACATGGAAACATATCGCATGGAGTATGAACGTCGTGAGGCATTAAAGAAGGAATTGACTAAATCTCGCAAGAAGTAGGCAATGACGGCTTGCAGCATATCTTCCGGCAAATATATGAGCATACTGTGGCGCTTGTTTTTAAGACACCGATGGTGGTGGCTGGCACTTCCTGTAATGGTGTGCCTGGCATTGGTGGCGGTTGACACGCGATTTGCCTATGTAGCCTTGATTGTTGCCATGGCATCTCTTATGATAGCTTTGCCTATGGTATATTATTATGGATTAACTCAGGAATCGAGGTGGTCAATACTGGAGAAGAATGTTTCAGTTGTAGATGAAGGCCTTCAACTTGATTTTACTGATGAGAGAATGCACCGTCAGGTGATCGTCTGGAGCGAAATGGATTCTACTACAGCACTCAACGAATGCTTGATAATAAAGTTCAAAAAAAACAGATATACCTTTCTCGCTATTCCGCTTAATACATTCTCAACTAAGGACGAACTACGGAAATTCGTATTGGAAATACGTCGCAGAATTGCTAATTAATCGATAAAAAACTATCGTTTATCTATTTGTCCTGCCAACTGAAAATGGTGGGTTAAACTTACATTGCCATTTATTGTCAAAATATCAAATGAAGTGTAACATTTAAAGATATTGACAATATGAAAAAGGCTAAAACTCTAATTATTGCTTTACTTCTTGCTATAACAGCTTCGGTGGCAGTGACGTCATGCAGTCCGTACTGGTATGATGACTATTATTACTATGATTATCCGTATCGTGGCCCTGGCGGCCCCCCGCCGCCGCCACCAGGAGGACATCATCACCATCACCACCATCATCACCATCACCCATGATGATAAGTGCGGTGAAATAGAAAAGGCTGGGCAAAATAACTTTTGCCCAGCCTTTTTTATGTGAAAAAAATTATCGTTTACATATCCAAGCCTTTTTGAACTTGTCGGGCAGGGATTTTTTTACTTTGCGAAGTTCTTGCTGGCTGTCGCTTTGGGCTATGACGATGTGATGTCTCTTGCCACATACCACCACTTGTGCTTTTACACCTCGTTTAGCATAATTCTTAATGAGCTTGCGAGCCAACTTGTCACGGTCGCAGGTGTTGATTACAAGCAGATAGGCAGCCTTTGAGTCAGATGTCAATTCTTTGTCATTGAGATCTTGCTTAGTCTTTACAGGAGTTTCCTTGCCATCCTTGTCAATAGTGGCAAACTGTATGTCTTGTGGGGTAGTTTTTTCCACAGGTTTTGCTGTTACTGTAGTTTGTGGCTTGGTTTTAACCTCGAGAGGGTTCATGCTCGCATCCTGAGTTGACTTGTCAATGATGACAGGAGTGGAGAATAACAATCCCACACTCACAATAGCGGCAATTGATGCAGCAGCTTTAAAGCGCTCACGCCAGATGTTGCCAATAACAACTCCCTGCTGTTGCGATTCAATGCTCTTGGAATTGATAGATGACAGGTTGAGGTCATTAAGTCCGAAAAACTCATTGGGCACAGCTAGGTCGGAAAATGGATAGAACTCCATCTTACTCCCATTATTGAGCATAAAGTAGCCCAGATTGCCAAATGCAACTTCGTTACCGTTTGAAAGTTGGCTCTTGAATGTAGTGACATTGTCGGCAATCAGGCGGCATGCTTCGTCGTAACTCATGCCATGGCGACGAGTCAGCGAGGTAGCAAGAAGCCCATCGTTATGCGTGATGCTGGCATTGAAACCAATGCTCCTTGACGGTCCATGAAATATGTCGCCACTGATGTGTGATGTTGTGTAACTTGCAATAAGCGCTCCCCATCCGGGAATCACTACGCAGTCATTAAACATCATCAGGTATTCTATGTGTCGGATTATTGAAATCATCGTTGCAAAATTACTGCTTTTTGACGAGTTGTGCAACAGTTGTTGATAAAATTCGAGAAGTAGCTTTAATGGATGGGCTTAGACTTGAAATAAGGATTTCGTAAGCGAGGAATAGCTTGCTCGTGGTAGGCACTGTCGAGAATATCCTTGCATTTAGCAGAAATGAGATGGCTGGGCTCATCGTAGTAGAAATACTCGTTACCAACATAGTCGGGTGCATCGCTGAAGTTATGCACTTTATCCTCTCCAAAGATTGATTGCATCAGCCACAGATTAGCCCACTCAAGTTTAGGCTTGATGTTACATGGAGGTACAATGATGATATAATTTGTCTTGTTCTTGTCAAGAATAGCTTTTATAATCCTTAATTGTTTTTCAACTTTTTCATTGATGACTTGTGTGGCAGGTGCCGGCAGTCTTGCATGTTTCCTGCTAGCCAACCGTTGTTGAGTAAAGAACTTGTTTGGGTCATGAACAATGAGGGAGTCGATGACAGGGTAATACACTTCGTTGATGCTGTCGTAGCGTGCTGCCGCTTCGATAGGGTCAATTACCTCATCTTCGAGAGGTTGATTAGTGAAAACCTTCTTGAGCTGGTTTATATTTCTGAATGCATTGAAATACATTGTGTGGAAATGGAACCAGTCGAAGAATCCTGTGGTGGCAGGATGCTGAGCATAGCGAATGTCATTGTCGTGAGTTGGTCTGCCAAGCATCTCAACCTCAATGATAATCAGAGCGTTTTTAATAGTGCTGCCATGTTTGTTGAGAAAATTCATCTTATTGATCATACCCTCAAGCGACTCACCTGATGCGTCAAAATGAAGAATCGAGGCATCTTGGTCAATGTAAGGTTTCCAATAGCTTGCCTTGTAATTCTGCGACATTGATGAACCGAAGATGAACGAGTCGAAGTGCAGGTCCTTGTCATGTATCAGATAAGTTTCTACTGCCATGAAGCCGGCGTTGTTTCCTGTTATCACTGAATCTTGTCCAGCGGCATTCTTTGTAATGGGATGTACTACGTGGAATGGGTCACGAATGACATATATCGCGACTAGAACAATGAGTGGCAAGGCCGCCAGCGTTGTTAACAACAGGAATTTCTTTATTGTCTTCTTCATGACGGTCTAGAATTGGAAATAAATGTACTGAATGTTACGCCCCGCACTATAGTAGGCAATAAGGAACATCAAGCCGATGTAGATGAGCCATCGCAAGGTTGCGGGTAGGGGAATGGTCATGAGTGGGAATTCCTGTTTGCGTCCTATCCATTCGACAACAGCAAATGGGACAATATAAAATAGCGCAGTAACACCCATTGGAATCGAGAGATAGGATGTTGAACACAACACTTTCATGCATTCAGTAAGATGCTCAAAGTTGGGCGAACGGAAAGCCAAAAAGACAAGGGCAAAAATCAGGAATGTGAGAATGCACATGGGGATATCTCGCCAAGTGGCATACTCTGTTTTATATGTTTTCTTGGGAAGGAAAACAAAAGGCAAAAGCAGTAGTCCGTTAACCGTGCCCCAAATTACGAAAGTCCAGTCGGCACCATGCCATAATCCTGAAACGGCAAAGACCACCATGATGTTCAGGCAAGTGTGCCACTTGCTGCATCGTGAGCCGCCGAGGGGGAAATACAGGTAATGTCTGAACCATGTCATCAGCGAAATGTGCCATCGTTGCCAGAGTTCTTTCATCGAACGTGAGAAGAATGGGTAACGGAAGTTTGCCTGTAACTTTATGTTCAGCAGACGTGCCGAGCCGATGGCGATATCGCTGTAACCAGAGAAATCAGTATAAATCTGAATGGCAAAGATTATGGCGGCCATCACAATAGAACTGGCACTCATAATCGATGGATGATAAAGCAGGGTGTCGACGTAGCCTGCCATATTGTCGGCAATGACCAGTTTCTTAACCAGTCCCCAGAGAATCTGGCGCATTCCTATCACCGCATTGTCATAGTCAAACTGCTTCTTTTTCAGGAACTGAGGCAACAGGTTACTTGCCCTTTCAATAGGACCGGCAACTAATTGTGGAAAAAATGCAATGTAGACGAAGAATGCCAATATGTTTCGTGTGGGCTGACATTTGCCGCGATAGACATCTATGGTGTAACTTATGGCTTGAAGCGTGTAGAAAGAGATTCCTACCGGAAGCAAGATGTTTGCAGTCGGGAAATCGGGGTTTATTCCCACAAGTCGCATGCAATCGGCAAATGTGTCTCTGAAGAAGTTGAAATACTTGAATGTGGCAAGAATACCAATGTTCAGAATAATGTTTGCAGTTACCCATGCACGTGACCGTACCGATTTATCATCCTTGATGAGAAGGCCTGTAAGGAATGTTGATGCCGAGGTTATAACAATCAGTCCCAGGAAGCGCCAGTCCCACCAACCATAGAAAAGATAGCTGGCAGCAAGCAGCAACAGGTTTTGCCATTGCAGATGCTTGCGCAACACCCAATAAAGGCAAAATACGGCAGCCAGAAATATGGCATATATGTAACTGTCAAATTGCATTTAGAAAAAATGGGTTACAATACTATCCTTTAAACCCATTGATTATTTTTGCTATTTCTTGGGCGTCGCTAGCGGTGATGGGATGTCCGATGGGCAGACTGATGGCTTCGTCGGCTATTGCAGTTGTCACTGGCAAGCGGTATGACATGAAACGGCGATAGCAGGGCTGCTTGTGTGGAGGGGTTGCATAGTGAATATCGGTCATTACGCCATTCTTCTCAAGGTATTCACGCATCTTGTCGCGTTGCTTGACACGAATCACATACTGGTGCCATATTTGAAGCATGTCATCAAAGATGCATGGTTTCATAACTAGTGGGTTTGTTATATTAGCATCGTAGGCCGCTACAGTTTCGGTGCGTCGCATATTCTCGACGTTTAGGTAACGCAGTTTTACACGCAGCATTGCCGCCTGAATTTCATCCATACGGCAGTTCAGTCCCAAATAAATGTTGTGATAGCGTCGGTCGGAACCATAGTTCGCAATAGCGCGCACAGCCTTTGCCAGTTCATCATCGTTGGTTACCACGGCACCGGCATCCCCCAGGGCCCCCAGGTTTTTGGTTGGATAGAAGCTGATAGCGCTGGCATGGCCAAGTCCACCAGTCGTGACGGTCCCGTTGATGCCTGGTGTGCTTGATTTGGCACCTATAGCCTGGGCGTTGTCCTCGATTATCTTCAGGTTGTAGCGTTCGGCAATAGCCATCAGTTGCTCATCCCAGCATGGAGTTCCATAGAGGTGTACAGGCATTATGGCTTTCACTGCTGGAGTCATAAGGTTCTCGAGAAGTGAGGTGTCCATGTTCATTGTGTCAGGCCTGGCATCACAAAGACATGGTGTCATACCATTATCGCTGATTGCCAGGACCGATGCCACGTAGGTGTTGGCAGGAACAATGACATGGTCTTCGTTATGTAGCACTCCTAGTTCAATGTAGGCACGTAAAATCAGCCTAAGTGCGTCCAGTCCATTGCTCACTGCAACGCAGTGTTTTGCCTCACACAAGCCAGCAATTTCCTGTTCCAGCAAGCTTGTCTGTTCTCCGTGAAGATAACGTCCCGATTTAATGACGTTGCATGCAGCTTCTTGCAGCTGCTCCATATAGGGCTCATTGGCTTTCGCCAAGTCAAGGAATTTATATTTCATTCTGATACTTTGCTTGATGTAAGTTTCTTAAACTCATTGTAATCACGCACATAATCGCTTTCGTCAAAATGTGCCGAAGCAAGCACAAGACACACCGCCCCCGACGAAAAGTTATATTGCTTACTCCAAATGCCAGGGGCTACAAGCAGACCCTGATATGGGCGGTTAAGAGTCACGCTGTGCTGGTTCACGCCATCGTCTAGGAGCACGTCGAAAGCCCCACTTATAGCAACTATTATTTGCTGCAAAGCCTTGTGAGAATGTCCTCCGCGTTCCTCTCCGCCAGGCACGTCATAGATGTAGAAAACACGCTCCAGGTCAAATGGGATTGGCTTGCCGTTTTCAACTACCGTGAGATTGCCGTTTTCATGGTGGTGCTTCCCCAGTTCTATCATTATGCACTGGTCAATTCGAGAAGTATTATGTGCGTCGGTGTTATTCATTTTTCAGTTTAATATACTCGTTGAAGTCTTCGATATAGTCATGTGGATTATAGGTTGTGCTTGAGAGCACCAAAGCGACCGAATTGGTTGAAAAATTGTCGATGGCGCGCCATGTCATGCGCGGCACGTAAATGCCATAATATGAACGTGCCATGTGAAAGCGTTTCTCTCCTGTGCCGTCATTAAGCACTACGTCAAAACTGCCTGAAAGTGCCACAATGAATTCATCCTGCTCACGAAATGCATGGCCGTTGCGGTACATGCCTCCCGGCACGTCATAAATCCAGTAGCTGCGTTTTACCTTGAATGGCACGTGTCCCTCGCTTTCAATGAAAGACAGGTTGCCGCGTGGGTCAATCACTTTAGGCAGTTCAATTATCTGTGGTTCCTTCATGTTCATATTTTCCCAATGAGGTTAAGCAAATACTGTCCATAGTCATTCTTGGCCAAAGGCGAAGCAAGAGCACGCAGTTGCTCGTCGTCAATCCAGTGCTTGCGGTAGGCAATCTCCTCAAGTGCAGCGACCTGAACACCTTGGCAAGTTTCAACGGTTTGAATGAAGTTTGCAGCACGAAGCATTGATGCCGGTGTGCCGGTATCAAGCCAAGCAAATCCACGTCCCAGTGTTTTGACAAGAACGCGCCCTTGGCTAAGATACTGCTGATTGACAGTCGTGATTTCCAGTTCACCACGTGCCGAAGGCTTGATGCCCTTGGCAACTTTGATAACGTCGTTTGGATAGAAATACAGACCAGTGACAGCGAAATTTGATTTGGGATGCTCCGGCTTCTCTTCAATGCTTGACGCTTTGCCGTTCTTGTCAAATGCAACTACTCCAAAGCGGTTAGGGTCCTGAACGGCATAGGCAAAGAGGGTCGCACAGCCTGTTGTGTCGGTTTGTGCCACTGCATCCTTGAGCATGCCGGTAAACCCTTGTCCGTAAAATATGTTATCGCCAAGTACCAGACAAACCGAGTCGTCGCCAATGAACTTCTCGCCAATGATGAACGCCTGAGCCAATCCTTCGGGTTTGGGCTGCTCGGCAAATGAGAATTTCACGCCAAGTTCTTCACCAGTCCCAAGCAGTCTTTCAAATTGTGGCAGGTCGTGTGGTGTGGATATGACGAGAATCTCGCGTATTCCTGCCAGCATCAGCACCGAGATGGGGTAGTATACCATTGGTTTGTCATAGATTGGCACCAGTTGCTTTGAAATGCCTTTGGTCACAGGAAATAGACGGGTGCCGGAACCTCCGGCAAGAACTATACCTTTCATTGTTATTGAAGTGATTGCTTTCTGTTTGAAAATTTAACTGCGTTGAGCATTGATTACCTGTTGCCGTACATCTCTTGGTAATACTTCTGATAGTCTCCGCTTGTCACATCCTCAATCCACTGCTGGTTGTCGAGGTTCCACCTTACGGTTTTCTCGATGCCCACGGTGAATGGGGTCTCAGGATACCATCCCAGTTGAGTGGCAATTTTGGTCGGGTCGATGGCATAGCGCATGTCATGCCCGGGACGGTCGGTTACATAAGTAATCAGGTTGTAGTTGATGTCGTCAAGATCACATTTGAGCAATGACCGGTATTCCGGTTCCTCGCGCATGATGCGGGCCACTGTGTCGATGATGAGCTTCACGATGTTGATGTTGCTCTCCTCGTTGAAACCGCCAATGTTGTATACTTCGCCTTCTTGCCCCATTCTCAGCACCATGTCGATGGCCTTGCAGTGGTCCTCCACATAGAGCCAGTCGCGCACGTTCAGGCCCTTGCCATAGACTGGCAGCTTCTTGCCACTCAGGATGTTGTTGATGACCAGTGGAATCAGTTTCTCGGGGAAATGATAGGGACCATAGTTGTTGCTGCAGCGTGTGATGTTGACAGGGAAGTGGTAGGTGTGGTGATAGGCCATCACAATCATGTCGGCACCGGTCTTTGATGCCGAGTAGGGCGATCGGGGCGACAAGGGCGTGTCCTCTGTAAAGAAATGCTTGCCAAATGTTGTCAGACTGTCACGCCCGGCAATCACTTTCTTCAGTTCAGCGTCAACCTGCAGCGGCTGTGCCTCATCATAGTCTTTCTCTAGCGAGCCATACGCCTCGTCGGTCGAAATCTGCAGGTATTTCTTGCCATGCTTGTAGGTGGGCTTGCCAGTCTCATCTTTCCCTGTCAGCCAGGCTTCACGTGCACAGTCGAGCAGGTTTTGTGTCCCCAGGATATTGGTTTCAAGGAAAAGCCTAGGGTTCTCGATGCTGCGGTCAACATGGCTTTCGGCTGCAAAATTCACTACAAAGTCTATGTCGTTTTCTTCTAGAATCTTCTTGACTGTAACTGTGTCTTTGATGTCGCCTCTCACAAAGATCACATTGGACAGGGCTAGTTCTTCCTTGATTGAACTGAGGTTCCCTGCATAGGTCAGGGCATCAAGCACTATCACCTTGATGGCGGTGCCGTGCTTCCCAGTAATATATTTCAGGAAATTCGAGCCAATAAATCCGGCTGCACCGGTTAAGAGGTAAGTCGTCATAATGGTTAATTTTTTTACTTTAATCTACAAAGATAATGCTTGTTCTGATATATTCAAAAAAAATTGAAATTTATTGCACTGGGGGAAATTCTTTTTCCTCACTGGCAGCTTCTTTTGATTTAGGAAGGGCAATATTGAGGATGATTCCAACTATCGCAGCAAGACCTATGCCCGAAAGACTGAATGTGCCGGCAGTGAATTCTGCGCCACCCACTCCAGTAGTGAGCATTAAGCTGGCAATGATGATGTTGCGTGTCTGACCGAAGTCCACTTTGTGTCGCACCAGATTCTGGATTCCCACAGTAGCAATAGTGCCGAAGAGCATGAGCATGATGCCGCCGAGAACCGCCTGAGGAATACTTTGCAAAAATGCATTCAGTTTGCCGAAAATGGAAAACAATATGGCGGCTACTGCCGTGATTCGTATTACGACAGGTGAAGTGATGCGTGTTATCTGCATGGCTCCTGTTACCTCACTATAGGTTGTTACAGGAGGGCCTCCCATCAACGATGCGGCAAAGCATGCTAATCCGTCGCCAAGCATGGTGCGGTGTAGTCCAGGATCTTTGATGAAATCTTTGCCCGCAACATTGCTTACTACATACACATCGCCCACATGTTCTATGAGTGTTGCGAGGGCAATTGGCATCATGCACACAAACGGTTGCCAAGCAAAAGTAGGCAATTGTGGCTGGCTTATGTTCTGAGGTAGAGCAAACCATGGAGCAGTAGCTATGCCAGAAAAGTCGACCAGTCCCATTACCATCGCTACAATGTAACCCACGGCGATACCTCCAATTACCGGTAATAGACGGAATAAACCTTTACACAAGGTGAGAATGCAAATTGATGTAACCAGTGTGATGATTGCCAACAGCCAGTTGCCCTTTGACATGTCGACAGCTGTTCCTGACAGAGAAAGTCCAATGAGGATGATTACTGGCCCGACGACAACTGGAGGGAAGATGCGGTTAAGAAAAGCAGTCCCTCGCCATTTGATTAGCGCTGAAGCTGCAAAATATACCAGTGCTACACCAGCAAAGCTCATCATGGTACTTTGTAATCCCCACTGCTTGGCAGCAAGAAGAATGGGGGCGATGAAAGCAAAACTGGAACCGAGGAAAATGGGTACTTTGCCTTTTGTGACGGCATGGAAAATCAGAGTTCCAATACCTGCCGAGAACAATGCAGTAGCGGGGTCTAGGCCTACAAGAAGTGGCATCAGCACCGTAGCGCCAAATGCCACAAATAGAAATTGCACGCCTACAATAGTTTTGCGTGCTGAGCTTAATTTGTTGTTGTTCATGTTGCTTGAGAAATGATTTTACAAAATTACTTGTTTCTTGTGAAATCACACTCAAAAAAATAAGTAAGTTATTAACAAATTGAAGAAAGCCTTGCTTGAAAAAATAAAAAATGTGATGTAAAATTTTGCAAAGCTATCAATTTTGATTAATTTTGCGAATTCTTAATGATTTTTTACTTAACTCTCTCTTATGCCCGAAGACAGTAAAATATATGGACTGATTGGCAAGTCGCTTTATCATTCATTCTCAATGGACTTTTTTAACCAGAAGTTTATTGCCGAGGAGATTGATGCGATGTATATCAATTTTGAAATTGATGATATAGGCGAACTGATGTCTATCTTCAGCCAGTATTCAAATCTGAATGGACTGAATGTTACCACTCCCTATAAGGAGGTGGTCATGTCGCGAATGGATGAACTGGACGAAACGGCCAGGCTGGTGGGGGCGGTTAATGTAATTAAAATCATCAAGGATGAAAAAGGCGGTGTGTTGAAACTGGTGGGCTACAATTCAGACTTCATGGGATTTAAAAACTCAATCGAGCCGCTCATTAGCAGTGATATGAAACGTGCGTTGGTTTTAGGTACTGGAGGTGCAAGCAAGGCTGTTGTTGCGGCACTTGAGCAGCTGGGTGTTGAGGTGGATCTTGTTTCAAGACGGAAGTCGGCAGTCACTATCACCTATGAAGAACTTACAAGGCAGATGATCCACGACCACAAGATTATTGTGAATACCACGCCGCTGGGCACTTATCCTCATGTGAATGAATGCCCCGACATTCCTTATAGGTTTATCACACCCGGTCATTTGTGCTATGATTTGGTTTATAATCCTAGTGAAACTGCTTTCATGAAAAAGTCTGCCCAGAAAGGGGCTGTGGTCAAGAATGGGCTTGAAATGCTCTTGCTTCAGGCTTTTGAGTCTTATCGCATCTGGACTGAATAGTGGTTGATCTGTTATTTTGCAATTACCGATTGAAAAAATGGACGGCTATAGTTTCTTGTCCCGTTGGCCTGTCCTGAGGTTGCTGTTGCCCATGGCTGCAGGCATCTTGCTTTATCGTGCCTGTGACCACCTGGTGTTACCGTCGGCTGTCGTGGCGGTATCAATTTTTATGTTGATTGGCATGAGAATGTCGAAAGCAACTCCTGCAGCAGCAATGCGTGTAAAAAGGTTCAGGTTATTGCCACTTGCATTAATAATGATAGCTGTCGGATGGATTGCTGCTTATGTTTCGGCACCGGCAACACTTAATCTGGAGAAAGTGAATGATAAAGTGGCATGTGGTCGCATTGAAAAAATAGATTATAAAGAGAAGAGCATGCTCATGCAGGTCAAGCTTCTTTATTCAGTTGATAAGAAGACAAGGCTGAAGAAGACGTTTCAGGAGTCACACATTCATCTATCAACACGAGGCTGTGATTATAGCTTCACGGCAGGAAACCTGATAGCTTTTAAACTTGACCTTGAGAAAATTACAAATCTCGGAAATCCCGATGAAATGGACTATGCCCGATTTCTCTTTAACAAGGGCATTCAATATCGTGAGCATGTAGCTGTAAATGAGGTTGAGAAGTTGGGAAATGACCCCACTCTCATGACATGGTCATTCAATTTGAGGCAACGCTTGCAGCACAATGTTCTCAATTCCAGATTAGAGCCTGCTACTCAAGCATTAGTCATTGCAATGCTGCTTGGCAATGACGATTTTATCGACCGTCAGATGCGTGAGGAATTTTCGCTTTCAGGTGTGGCTCATGTGCTGGCACTAAGTGGCTTGCATGTGGCAATCATAACTGTGCTGATATGGTTCCTGCTTTTTCCCCTTGATTATGTGAGAGGCAAGAGGCTGCGCCTGTTGCTCACTATGCTTTTGCTTGTTGTATATGCGTTTTTAACCGGTCTTTCTCCATCGGTAATCAGGTCGACTGTGATGATTGGTTTCGTGTTTATGTCGATGATTTTTTACCGCAAGTCAAGTCCTCTCAATTCACTTGCTGCCGCCGCTCTGTTAATACTCGTGTTCTCGCCGAACTCGCTTTATGGGGTCGGATTTCAGTTGAGCTTCATCACGGTGGCTGCTCTTCTTATTTTCTATAAAATGTTTGATGTCAAGGCTCCCCAGAATAAAATCCTGAATTATATCTATGCCGGATTGCTGACCTCGCTAGTGGCAATGGTATCGACCATAATACTGACGGCCTATTATTTCAATACGGTTTCACTGCTTTCGGTTGTGGCAAATGTGGTTATCATGCCCATCGTCCCCTTGTTTATGGGAGGAGGAGCTGTTGCGTTGGTGCTGATGACGATGGGCGGTGAAATTGTAATGCTTGACAAGGTGCTTGACTGGATGACCAGTGTGATGAATAGCTCTATTGGTTGGTTTTCGTCATCCCCTTTATCAAGCAACAATATCTATGTTACATGGGTGGCAGTGATTGTCTATTATGCCGTTTTGGTGCTGATTGTCATGTGGATAAAACAGCGCAATGCCAAGTGGCTGCTGGTGGCTTGTGGCCTTGTTGCAGTAGGAATTACCCATAGTCTGGTTGTTGATGCCTGCTCTGAACGTAGCGGCTTTGTAGTTTTCAATTCCTACAATTCTACACCAGTGTTATATTTCAGTGGAAGTAATGCTTTGTTGTGGATTCCTGATGTTGATGAAGGTTATAATAAGGAGGATTTTGTAAGGCAACACAGAGCATTTCTTGCTCATCATCACATTGATTCGGTTGTGTTGGTCGACAGCACTTTACAGGAATTGCCAGGAGGCGTAGTGAAACCGCCTTATGCTCAGTTGGCTGGCAGCAAGATAATGGCAGTGGGGAAGGGGCGTTGGAAACATTATGAACGTGAAGACAGCAGTGATGTGCGTTTTGACATTCTGCTCGTTACTAAGCGCTACCATTCACAGGTGGAAGTCATTACCGACCTTGTGCCTTGTGACACGATTTTGCTCTCAGGGGCTATCTATTCCGACAATCTCCCGGCGCTGGAAGACGAGTGCAAGAATTTGAGATTTCCATACTATAGCATAAAGTCGAGAGGTGCTTTCGTTAGAATGGAATAAGAGATGCGCTCCAGCGGCATCTGTTGGAGGCATGGATGATGAAATCTATTTTGGGATTTATCTTTTTACTCGGCCGGCGGCAAAGTAGTGATTGACATAGTATTTCTCGGTCAGGTCGCTTACGACCACACCTCTAGATGATGATGCATGAACAAACTTGTTGTTCTTCAAGTATAACCCCACGTGTGAAATCTTGCCACCACTGCCATTATGGAAAAACACCAGGTCACCCTCGCGCAGCGAACCTTTGTCGATTGGTTCGCAGTTGTTGTAAAACTGTAGGCTTCCACGGCGCTCAAGTGCTATCTTGTAGACAGTCAAGTAGATTTCCATTACAAAGCCTGAACAGTCAGCACCAACTTGTTTCTGGTGACCGCCGCCTTTGTATGGGGTTCCGAGCCAACCTTTTACTTCTTTGTATAGAGCCTTGTTGTCATGGCGTCCAAGTTTTATGTCAAGTTTTTTCCATTGCTCGTCAGATGCAACGTCAATATCTTGGTCAATGCCTCGGTCGTCATAGTAATCATCATCGTTGGGTTTAGTCTTTGCCCACTCTCGGCTGTGGTTCCCGTTGTTACGCCACACTGCTCCCGGAGTGCGAGTTTGTCGAGTTGGGTATTCGCTTGCATCTTCATTTTGTCTTTTCATGATGCTGCAAGATTCACCCGCAAAGCCCAAAAGCAATGCAGTGGCAAGAATCAGTATTTTGGTGAAGTATTTTTTAAGAGGCATCATGAAAAGAAAGAGCTAAAGAGGTGTGATTACCTCTTTAGCGCTTATTGTTTTTGTTATTCAGCGTTTTCCTGAGTATTTTCTTCTTCCTCTTTTGGCAGGAAGTCATTCATGCCGCTGTTGATGAGGATGTTGTACCAGTTGATGAGTTTCTTGATGTCGGTATTATATACTCGGTCGGCATCAAAGTCAGGTACTATGTTCTTGAAGAATGCCTGCAGTGCATCAGCATCTTTGTAGTCTTCAGCCTTCAATGGCTTTGAATCATGCTTTGTCTTGATTGTTTCAAGAATCTCGCCGAGTGGTTTGTCTCCGCTCTCGGTGTACATTGATATGTCGCCAAGCGAAATGACTTTGTCGCGCTGATTTGCTGTAGTGCGTTTCTTGTCAATCAGGTTCTCAACGATGATTACGTTTTTGCCGTATTTTACTAATTTGTATAATCCGGGACGTCCCGAGATTGCTAAAATGTCTTTCAACATGATTAATATTATGTTTAAATTTAATATATTGTTTGTTTTATTTGATTCTCAATGTTTTATGCAAGTAATTCAATTATCTTATTGAGTGCAGCTTCCAGACCGCCAACGTTTTTGCCGCCAGCTTGAGCAAAGCCGGGTTGACCACCACCGCCTCCTTGAATTAATTTTGCGGCTTCACGGATGATTTGACCGGCGTTGTGTCCTTCTTTTGTAAGGTCATCACTCAAGGCTATAGTAAGCATCGGTTTGTCTTCGTTATGGGTGGCGGCAACAAAGGCAGTGCGTGGTTCCTTGTCGCCCTTGATAGAGAGAGCCAGCCCCTTAACGATATCAGGAGAGAAAGCGCCATTAAGCTTCAGTACAGCAATGTCTCCAATCATTATAGAGGTTGAGTATAATCTCTCCTTGAGCATCCTCACGCGTTCCTTCAGAAATTCATCAACTTGCTTGTGGAGATCGGCATTCTCGCTAATTGATTTCTTAATGGCAGTAATAATATCGGGAGCATTATTGAAGAATTCCTTAATATCTTTAAGAGTGTCTTCAAGACTGTCGATTGCATTCTCAACGTTGGCGGCAGTAATGGCCTCGATGCGTCGAATGCCAGCAGCAATTGAACTCTCGCTCACGATTTTAATCATGCCGATGTTTCCAGAGTTGGCAACATGAGTTCCACCGCAGAGTTCCACCGAGTCGCCATACTTGATGACGCGCACCTTGTCGCCATATTTCTCACCAAAGAGTGCCATAGCACCCATGTCGCGAGCTTCGGTGATGGGCACCTCACGATGTTCCTCGCGGCAGATTGCCTTACGAACGAGGGCATTGGCACGATGCTCTACTTCACGAATTTCCTCGGGTGTCATCTTCTTGAAGTGTGAGAAGTCGAAGCGAAGCATGTTAGCATCAACGTATGAGCCTTTTTGCTCAACATGTGTGCCGAGTACTTGCCTTAGGGCATAGTGCAGCAGGTGTGTAGCAGTGTGGTTGCATGCTATAGCTTTGCGTGTCTCGGTGTTGATGCGAGCCACAAAGGTTGCACTTGGGTCGGCCGGCATTTTCTTGACAATGTGCACTGGCAGGTTGTTCTCACGCTTAGTGTCAAGAACTTCGATCTTCTCATCACCATTAATGAGCCATCCCTTATCACCAACTTGACCACCCATTTCGGCATAGAATGGGGTAGTGGCGAGCACCACTTGATAGTATTCGTTCTTCTTCTGCACCACATGTCGGTAGCGTAGTATCTTGGTCTCACACTCAGTAAGGTCGTAGCCCACAAACTCTGTTACTCCCTCTTGCAGTTCTACCCAGTCGCCAGCTTCTACTGCAGCGGCATTGCGTGCACGTTGCTTCTGCTTCGCCATCTCAGCATCGAACTGCTCCTTATTGACAGTCATGTTATTCTCCTTGAGGATAAGTTCTGTAAGGTCGAGCGGGAATCCGTAGGTATCATAGAGTGTGAAAGCTACAGCTCCGTCAATCTTCGTGATGCCATCAGCTTTTGCTTTCGATATTACACTTTCAATCATCTTCATGCCAGTCTCAAGAGTGCGAAGGAAAGAGTCCTCTTCTTCCTTGATGACATGCTTGATGAGGTCGGCTTGGGCGGGCAGTTCAGGATAAGCCTCTCCCATAGATTCAATCAGAGTGTCGACAAGTAAGTACATAAATGCCTCCTTGAATCCAAGGAAAGTGTAACCATAGCGAACGGCGCGACGCAAAATTCGTCGTATCACATATCCAGCCTTGGCGTTGCTGGGCAGCTGGCCATCGGCGATAGAGAATGCGATGGTGCGCACATGGTCGGCAATCACGCGCATTGCCACGTCGGTATCATGGTTCCTGCCATATTCAGTGCCGGCAAGAGTGCCAATTCTCTTGATGAGGGGTTGGAACACGTCGGTGTCATAGTTTGACTTCTTGCCTTGCAATGCCATGCACAGGCGCTCAAATCCCATACCGGTGTCAATCACCTTAGCAGGGAGTGGTTCGAGGCTTCCGTCGGCTTTGCGGTTATATTGCATGAACACGAGGTTCCAAATTTCGATTACTTGAGGGTTGTCTTTGTTGACAAGCTCGGCACCAGGTACAGCGGCTTTTTCCTCTTCGCTACGAAGGTCAATGTGCAACTCTGAGCATGGACCACAAGGACCTGTGTCACCCATTTCCCAGAAATTGTCATGGCGGTTACCGTTGATGATGTGGTCTTTGGGAAGATGTTGCTCCCAATAGCTGGCAGCTTCGTTGTCTCGCTCAAGGCCTTCACTCGGTGAGCCTTCAAATACTGTAGCATACATTATTGAGGGATCTAACTTTAGCACATCAACAAGGTATTCCCAAGAGAAATCAATAGCTTCTTTCTTGAAATAATCGCCAAACGACCAGTTACCTAGCATCTCAAACATAGTGTGGTGGTAAGTGTCGTGACCAACTTCCTCCAGGTCGTTGTGCTTGCCGCTCACTCGAAGGCACTTCTGGGAGTCGGCTACACGTGGCCACTGTCTTTCTTTGTTCCCTAAAATGATGTCCTTGAACTGGTTCATTCCAGCATTGGTAAACATTAAGGTTGGGTCATCCTTTATTACCATAGGAGCCGAAGGTACGATGTGATGGTCGTGTGACTCAAAAAATTTCTTGAACGATTCTCTTATTTCTTTCGCTGTCAACATATTTTTATATGTTTTTTGAGTAATAATTTGTCTGTTATAAAAAAATAATGTACTTTTAGCACGAAAAATATCTTGCAAAGTTAGTAAATTTCATCGTAACTTTTGCACATTATTAGTCAAAAAACATGAAAATGTAGGTTAAAATGGATGATAAGTTAAGTAAGAAATACTATAAAATAGGCGATGTCGCTGAGATTCTACAAATTCCTACTTCTACATTACGCTTTTGGGAAAAGGAGTTTACTGTTATCAAGCCCAAACGTAATACTAAGAACATCAGGGTTTATACAGTGAAAGACATTGAGACCATCAAGATGATATATTATCTTGTCAAGGAGAAAGGTCTGAAGCTTGATGCGGCTCAGGCTATGATTAAGCGTAACCGTGACGGAGTATCGAAGCAGTTTGAGGTGGTGGAACGCCTAAAGACCGTTCGTGAGGAGCTTCTCAAGGTTAATGCTGCTCTTGAAACTCTTAAAGCAGGTTCAAAATTATCATGAAAATACGAATGCTCAGCTAACTGAACAATTAATAAAATACTAATTATGTAATAATTAAACTATTATGAAAAGATTAACTACTTTATTTTTTGCTTTAGTCTTCTTGGCTATAAGCGTTAGTGCCACTGTTGTCATCAACGTGCGTACTACCGATAACGAGCCTCCCTACCTTTACACTTGGGGTGGGGCTGATAATGGCGAATGGCCAGGAACTCAGATGGCTGCTGAGAACACAAGTACCACAGATGATGGACTTGTGTGGTTCACTCAGGAGTTTGATGCCGATGCCATCAATATCATCTTTAATGATGGTGGTGATCCTGCTGTTCAGACGATAAATATCAAAGGCGTCACAGGCACAGCCTACTATATTTTCGATCCTGAAGACGGTGAGTATCAAGATGTGACTGCTACCTATGTTGAAGTAAATGAATTTGATCCTAGCTCTCTTCCTGAGGATGTACTTTATGTTTGGGGTAAGGAATTTGCCTATTTTGTGGCACCAGCTAGTTGGACTGCTTGCAATGTGTGGGCTTGGAATGGAACTACCGATACTCACTTCAGCGGCAGTGATTGGCCAGGTGAAGCGATGACATTCGTGGGTAATACTACCGATGGTGCTACAGTTTTCCAGTGGATTGGTCCTGATGTCAACGAAGCTGACCGCCCCACAGGTATTATATTCAATAATGGTTCAGCACAGACTGATGATTTGGACTATGTTGCTGGTGGTGTATATGACTTGACCGGCAAACTTCTCTATACTACCCCAGGCGGTCGCATACAGTTGCTTGAGCCAGTGATAACCGAAAACTATTTGGAGTTTGTGGGAATCAATGTTGAAGGCAATTACAAGTATACACTCAACTCTTATGAATGGGAGGAAGACCATGGTCCGCAACTGCAAATTATTGTTGAACCAATTGATACCTTGATGCCTGCATACTTCTCACAAGAAGACCTTGATGATCCTAACTATTGGGAACCCATGTTCAAGCGCGTGACAAAGCAAATTGCCGGTCAGGAGATGATAGCTCAGAATAACATTAAGCGTCTGTATCTTGGCGATGTGCAACTGCTCGAGAACCAGTTCATCGATTATGAAAACCTGCATATAATTGGTTTTGGTCTGAAAAAGGACTACACATTGCCTACAGGCTGTTTCCTTAATGCAGGACATAGAATAGATAGTGTTGATGTGAAGTGTGAAGGAACAATGACGTTGAGCCCGAATTCATTACCACCAAACGAAGCTTATCATGTCATGGTTTATACTCAGGAAGTCTATGATGTCTGGAACGACTACAAACAGGCTAATGGTTGCCAGTACATCCTTGAGTTATACAGTCCATTTGTACCATCTATAACCGCAGTTCAAATCACTGCAAATGTAGACGAAGAGTTTATCACCGAACAGTTGCCAGAATCGGGCTTTGAAGATGTGGTAATAGAAGAACCCATCTTAAATTTCTATCTCAACAGATTTGAAGTCGATGTGAATGTTGATGTGGATGAGATATTTATGGATTATGGCATCTTCAAAGAAGGAGAGTCTCCTAATGGTTGGACTTCGATTCATGCTACCAAGACCGAAGACGGAAAATGGGTTGCAGACAATATAAATCTTAATATCCTCGAAGGATTGGAATATGGAGAGACTTACTATCTGTGTTTTGACTTTGTCTCCAACTATATTGAAGATATAGGAGACCGCTTACATTATGACAATGGTGGTGTAATGTATCGGATTAAATTCGTGTGCGGAGCAAATGCTCATATCACAGGTGATGTTAACATTGATGGCTCGGTTAACGCTGCCGATGTCACTGCACTTTACAACTATATCCTTAATGGCGATACAACTTACTTTTCAACTAGCGACGTTAACAACGATGGTGCAGTCAATGCTGGTGACGTGACTGCCGTCTACAACATCATTCTGGGCAATTAATACTTCTCAATTTTTTAGGATATAGGATATGACAAAAGCGCGCCTGAAATTTCAGGCGCGCTTTGTTGTGTGTTATCCAAACCTAGCCTTACTTGAGGTCAGGGTTGGTAATATTCAGGTTCTGCTGTACTTTTGGCATGGGAGTGTTCTGACCCTCGTTCTCCACGGCTTTCACTTTAGCGATAGAATCGCGCTCGGCTTTGTAAGCCTTTGCTGCTTCGCTGCCTGGTTTCAGCCAGGTGTCAAGCCACTTGTAGAACTCGCGGTGCCATACCAGAGCGTTCTGTGGACGCAAAATCCAGTGGTTCTCCTCGGGGAAAAGTACCATGCGCGAAGGAACTCCGAGGATTTGTGCGGCGTTGAATGCCTGCGTTGCCTGTGTGAAGACGATGCGGTAATCAAGTTCGCCAGCAGTAATCATGATAGGAGTGTTCCAATTCTGAACGAAGTTGAATGGATTGGCTTCGCGGTAGGATTTTTGAGCAACAGCATTGTCTTTTTCCCAACGTGGGCCACCAAGATCCCACTGCACGAACCACATCTCCTCAGTCTCAAGATACTGAGCTTCGATGTTGAAGATACCTGCGTGAGCAAGGAAGCAAGCAAAGGTGTTATTATGGTTTCCTGCAAGCCAGTATACTGAGTAGCCACCATAGCTTGCACCAACAGCACCCATGCGGTCACCGTCGATGTAAGGCTGCTGCTTCATGTAGTTGGCTGCGCTCATGTAGTCTTTCATGTTCTGGCCTCCATAGTCTCCACTGATCTGAGCATTCCACTCGGTGCCGAATCCTGGCAAGCCACGACGGTTAGGAGCGATAACAACATAACCTTGACTTGCCATAAGACGGAAGTTCCATCGATAAGAGAAGAACTGGCTTACTGCCGACTGTGGACCACCCTCGCAGAAGAAGATTGATGGATACTTCTTGTTTGGGTCGAAGTTAGGTGGCAGAACCACCCAAACGGTCATTTGTTTGCCATCGGTAGTAGGCACAAGCTCCTTGTGGATGGTGATGGCGTCAACCTTGCTCAGCATTTCGTCATTTACATGGGTCAACTGAACAGGCTCCTTGCCCATTTCCATGCAGTAAATTTCGTTGGGCTCAGCATAGTTGTGACGCAAAGTAATTACTTTGCCGTCCTTCAGAGGAACAACTGCGCCAAAGTCGTAGTATTTATTGTCTTCTTCGTTTTTGTTGACAGGACTGATGGTATCCACCTTTTGTGTCTCAATGTCAATGCGGAACATGGGGATAGTTCCCATGTGAGGAGCAAGGAAGTAGATTGACTTGCCATCAGGAGCCCATGCGATGTCGTCAACGCTGAAGTCCCAGTTTGCGGTCAGGTCAACTGCCTTTAGACTGTCGCTCTTGAGGTCAAGAAGCATGATGCGATTCTTGTCGGCTTCATAGCCGTCGCTCTCCATCGAGAGGAATGCCAACTTGTCATTAAAGATGCGTGGGTTTGTATCATAACCCATCATTCCCTCGGTGAGGTTCTTGACAGTCTTGCCACTAGCTACGTCATAAAGATACAGGTCGCTGTTGGTTGAGAAGGCATATTCCTTGCCAGTCTTCTTGCGGCAAGTGTATATAACCTGCTTGCTGTCGGGTGTCCAAGCAAAAGACTCTATGCCGCCCCAAGGAAGCATGGGTGATTCATATTGAGTGCCCTCGAGAATGTCTTTTGGATTCTTTACGACGTTGCCGGCAAAGTCAGCAACAAAGGGATGAGGGACTTCGGTTACCCACTGGTCCCAGTGCTTGTACATCATGTCGTCGATGATGCGGGCATCGGCCTTGTCAAGCTCTGGATAGTAGTCGGTGGGCAAAGTCTTACCATACTTCACGTTGCTGATAAGGATGATTTTCTGGCCGTCAGGCGAAATGACGAAGCCGTCAACACCGTTTTCCAACTCGCTTACAGGCTTGCGGCTGCTGCCGTCGGCTTTCATAACCCAGACCTGAGTCTTTGAATCCTCCTTTGCAGGGTCACGATAGAGGAAGGCAATCATGGCGCCTTCGTTAATCCACACGGCGTTGCTCTCACTGCTGGGTGTGTTGGTGATTTGAACGGCGGGAGTCTTGCCCTCAATGTCCATAACCCAGAGGTCGGCGTTGCCTTTGTTCTCTTCAACATTCTGATAGTTGACACTGTAGAGGATGCGAGTGCCGTCGGGCGACACCTGTGGGTCACTTACTCTACCTAAAGCCAAAAGAACTTCGGGAGTGAATTTCCCGTCTTTAATCTCGATGGTTTGTTCACCAGCAGCATTTCCACCGCCATTAGAGCATGACGTCAAAGCCATTAAAGCCGCTAACGAAGCCATAAAAACTAATTTAATTCGGTTCATAGAATAATTGTTAATGATATAATATTAATAAAGTAATCTTGATACAATCTGCAAATTTAATGAAAAATAATGTAAACAAGCAACTTGCTTTACCAATTTTTTTTGTTTGATAGCGGTTATTTTAATATTCTCAAAAAAAATAATGTTTTTTATGTTGTTTCTCAGAAATAAGTATTAATTTTGTAAAAAATAGTAATTATAACTTTTTATTAAACCATTACATTTATGAGACGTTTTTTATTTTTGGCGGCAATAGTAATTGCCTTAATGATGGCGTCGTGTTCAAGCGGCGACTACAAGAGCTATGTTCCTGGTGACAGCAAGGTTATTGGCAAAATAGACTTGAAAGAGTTCTTTGCTCAGACTGGTGTTGATCAGGAAAAACTTTTCAAAAGCCTTGCCGATGAGTATGGTGATGATGTAGCTTCAATTAAAGACATGGGTGTTGACCTTGCTGAGCCTTTCTACATCTTCGTGAATGGTAAAGGAACAGACTTTACCTTTGGTCTTGTTGGCAAGATACAAGACAAGGAAAAATTCCTTGCTTGGTGTAAGAAACAGGACATTGGCGACAAATTCAAGAGTGGTGAGTCAGATTATTCATATTTTGCCGACAAGGGTGCTGGTTTGGCAGTAAATGATGAGGCCTTAGTATTAGTTGGCTCAAGTGATAACGATGAATCATCAATTAAGAAATCTATCACAAAGGTGATGGAGAAAGAAGGTGATGCCAAGCTTAGCGACAATGCTCTCTTCAACAAAGCCGACGGTACGACATCTTTCGCTTGCCTCTATGCCGATATGTCAATTATTCCAGGCGAAATGGTTTCTCAGGCTCAGATGCAGTCGGGTGTTGAAGCTAAGGACTTAGAGGAAATCCGTGACATGGTTATTGGCATTGATGGCTCCGCTAAAAACGGCATTTGCGATTTCGCATGGTGGGCAAAGTCGGAGAAGAGCAGTGTTCAGAAGAAGCTTGATGAATCGATGAAGGCGCTGGGACGTATTACCGATAAGGCTCTTGATTCGTTCTCGGCCGACGATGTGGCAGGTTTTGCCATGAATGCCGATATGTCGAAAATGGTTGAAAAATTAAAAGAAAAATTCGGATCCAATGCTCAGTTTGCTCAAATTATCAATACACTTTCTACTATTCTTGACAAGATTAAAGGTAACGTCATTGGAAAGATGGACATGGCAAGCAACTTTGTGATTGCAGCCGAAAGTCAGAACACTACTAATGAGATTAACAGCCTGATGTCAGAGAGTGGTATGGGCGATGAAGCACCATTCAGCTATGGTTTCAATGGCAACTTCATGTGTTTCGTTCCTAAGGGAGTTTCTCCACAAAATGCATTGACTAGAGCTGACAACAAGATCTCTAGCGACTTGACCGACTTTATGAAGGAGCACCGTCAGGTAATGTTTGTAAATGTGGACAAACTCAGTAGCTTTTCGTCACAAATAGGTGATTCCGACAGCAAGAAGGCACTGAACGCATTTTCACCAATTCTTGATAAGGTTAAATTTGTCACTCTCAGCTGCAAGTAAGCAGGGTTGACGTAAGCTTTACCACTTTACATATAATAACGACTGCCACCCAAGCTTGGTGGCAGTCGCGTTTTTTATGTAGTGGTGGGTTACAGCTCTATGGCGTCTTTCACTTTGTCGGGCAGTAGTGCAAAATCTATTACCTCTTTAATCGTGTTGACAAAGTGGAAAGTAAGCCCCTTGAGGTAAATCTCGTTTATTTCGTCAATATCTTTTTTGTTGTCACGGCATAGTATAATGTCGGTAATGCCTGCACGTTTTGCGGCAAGGATTTTTTCCTTGATGCCACCTACGGGCAGCACTTTGCCACGCAGGGTAATCTCACCGGTCATGGCAAGATGGTCACGAACCTTGCGCTGCGTGAATGACGAAACCAGTGATGTCACCATTGTTACTCCAGCCGATGGCCCGTCTTTTGGAATGGCACCTTCGGGTACATGAACATGGACATTGTATTTGTCAAACAGCTCGAAGTTGATGTCAAACAACTGACTGTGACTTCTCAAGTATTGCAGAGCTATCATGGCACTTTCTTTCATCACATCGCCAAGGTTGCCAGTCAGTGTGAGTTTTTCGCCCTTGCCTCGCGACAAGGCGCTCTCGATGAACAGAATCTCACCTCCAACTGCCGTCCATGCAAGGCCGGTCACTACACCGGCAAACTCGTTCCCTTCGTACTTGTCACTATTGAAGTCTCGAGCGCCGAGGAATCCCTTCAGGCTGGCGGTGTCGATGCTCTTTGGAAAATCGTCTCCAGTAGCTTTCTTGCGGGCTACTTTGCGAAGCACTTTTGCTATTTTCTTCTCAAGTTCACGCACACCGCTCTCGCGGGTGTAGCCGTCAATAATTTCGGCGATAGTTGCCTTTGGGAATGATATCTCTTTCTTGCTGAAACCATTCTCTTCCAGCTGCTTGGGGACTAGATGCTTGCGTGCAATTTCTATCTTTTCCTCGGGAATATAACCGTTAATTTCAATCACCTCCATGCGGTCGAGCAATGGCTTGGAGATTGTGCCCAGATTGTTGGCCGTAGCAATAAAGAGCACCTTCGATAGGTCATAGTCCACGTCAAGGTAGTTGTCATGGAAATGGCCGTTTTGCTCAGGATCGAGCACCTCAAGCAAAGCCGATGCTGGGTCGCCCTTGAAGTCCTGACCTACCTTGTCAATCTCGTCAAGTACAATCACTGGATTGGAACTGTTGCACTTCATCATCGCTTCGATGATGCGACCAGGCAATGCGCCAATGTAGGTGCGTCGATGTCCTCGTATCTCGGCTTCATCGTGCAGACCGCCCAGCGAGATGCGTTCATACTTGCGGTTCAAGGCCTCGGCCACCGAGCGACCAAGCGAAGTCTTGCCTACTCCTGGAGGACCATAAAGGCAGAGGATGGGAGCCTTGAGGTCGCCACGCAGCTTTAGCACTGAGAGGTGTTCGAGTATGCGGTCTTTCACGTTCTCAAGCCCGTAATGGTCGTGGTTGAGTTTTGCCTCTACCTTCTTGAGATTAAAGCTGTCCTTTGTATACTC
>JAEEGL012895290.1_pt1 | contig 36712 bp, 35 predicted proteins | sample 9134231 | NCBI WGS metagenome assembly JAEEGL01 (sample SAMN16246548, study PRJNA631951) | gut metagenome | biome: gut microbiome; feature: rumen; material: fiber-attached | host: Bos | place: Iran: Karaj | collected 2018-10 | reverse complement strand
GGATACAAGATCCGCGAAGCCAGGAACGCCAGAGATTCCTACATCGTCGTCATCGGCGACAAGGAGATCGAGACCGGCGTCTTCGCTCCCAGATCGAGCAAGAAGGGCGATATGGATCCCATCAGCAAGGACGACTTCATCGCCATGCTCAAGAAGGAGATCGCCGACAAGGCGCTGTAAGGGCGCGGGCCCAAAGCTCCGCGGGCGGACGGCGGGAATGCTGCCGGACCGGCTCAAAAACATGATATCGCGTAATGACGGCATGGCCTTGGGGCCGTGCCGTTTTATATGCGCCTTCCAGAGCGTCTTCACCAAATCATCAAGATATTCTTTTTATAAAACGGTTGACATTGAAAAAGGCTGTGGTATATTAATCATAGTTGTTAGCACTCCAGAGCAAAGAGTGCTAACAAGAAAAACGAAAGACAGGAGGAACAGATGGAACTAAATGAACGAAAGCTTCAGATCCTTCAGGCTATCGTAGCAGACTTTATATATTCCGCTGAGCCTGTCGGAAGCCGGACCATCTCCAGGAAATACGATATGGGCCTGAGCCCGGCTACTATAAGAAACGAGATGAGCGATCTTGAGGAGATGGGTTATCTCACTCATCCCCATACCTCGGCGGGCAGGGTGCCCTCCGACAAGGCCTACAGGCTCTACGTCGACCAGATGATGAGGTCTTCGGAGCTCCCCGACGAGCGCAAGATGATGATAAGCAGGAGCCTGAACGAGACTGCCGCCGAGCTCGACAGGACCATAGAGAAGGCCGCGAGGCTCCTTTCCGAGATCACCAATCTGGTCTCCTTCGCCATCACTCCCAGCAGCAGCGAGAGCCGGCTCAAGTACATAAACCTGCTGCCGGTGGACGAGAGGACGGTCGTCCTCATGATAGTCTCCGACGACGGGCAGATAAGCAACACGGCCGTGAAGCTCGGCTGCCATTATACCGAAGAGAACCTGCGCATAATGTCCCGCGTCATGACCCACAACTTCATGGGCAAGACCGTGAGCGACGTGCTGACGATGGACATCATCGAGACCTTGAAGAACGATCTTTCGGCTCTCGACAGGCTCACCGGGGCCGTGGTCCCCAGCTTCATGCAGACTCTTGAGAAGATGCTCGACGTAGACCTCTACATGGACGGCTACACCAACATACTCTCGATGCCCGAGTACAGCGACGTCGAGAAGGCGAGGAACTTCCTGAACCTGCTGCAGCAGAAGGATCACATCACCAGCGTACTTGTCAACCGCGACAACGGCCTGATCATCACCATAGGCGACGAGAACTCGGAGCTCAAGGACTGCAGCCTCATCACCGCCGACTACCGCGTCAACGGCAGGCTGGTCGGAAAGCTGGGCGTCATCGGGCCCACGAGGATGCGCTACAGCGAGATATCCTCGGTCATAAAATACATGACCGATAATATAAGCAAGACATTTGAGATCACAGGAGACAGCACAGAATGACAGAAGAAAAAAAGCCGGAGACCGAAGAAGTAAAGGAGACGGAGGCTCCGGAGGAGGATAAGGCCGAAGAACGGAAGGATGAGGCGGATGCGCCAGAAGAGACTTCCGAAGAGGCCGAAAAAAACGAAGAGGAGCCCGCGGAAAAGGATCCTCTCGCCGAACTGCAGCAGAAGTACAGCGAGCTCGAGGACAGCCGCTTGAGGCTGATGGCCGAGTATCAGAACTACCGCCGCAGGACGGAGAAGGAGAAGAGCGACATCTACGCCTACGCCAACGAGGAGTTCGCGAAGCAGCTGCTCGGAGTCCTCGACAATTTCGAGAGGGCGATGGAGACCGAGACAGAAGACGCGAAATACAAGGAAGGCATGGAACTGATCCTCAGGCAGCTCAGGGATGTTATGGAGAAGAACCACGTGGAAGAGATAGACGCGCTGTCTAAGCCCTTCGATCCCAACTGCCACCACGCGGTGATGAACGTGCCGTCCGAAGAGCTCGAGAGCGGCACTGTCGCCCAGGTCCTGCAGAAGGGCTACACTCTCAATAAAAAAGTCATAAGACCGGCTATGGTAGCCGTCACACAATAAATAAGTTAAAATTTGACCCAGGAGGGAATTGAAATGAGTAAAGTTATAGGTATCGATCTGGGGACCACCAACAGCTGCGTTGCGGTCCTCGAAGGCGGAGAACCTACCGTCATCGCCAACGCGGAGGGCAACAGGACTACCCCGTCCGTCGTCGGCTTCACCAAGGGCGGCGAGAGGCTGGTCGGCGAGACCGCCAAGCGCCAGGCCATCACCAATCCGGAGAGGACCATCTCCTCGATCAAGCGCCACATGGGCAGCACCTACAAGGTGTCCATCGACGGCAAGGAATACACCCCGCAGGACATCTCGGCGATGATCCTGACCAAGCTCAAGAACGACGCCGAGAGCTATCTGGGCGAGAAGGTCACCGAGGCGGTCATCACCGTCCCCGCTTACTTCTCCGACAGCCAGAAGCAGGCCACCAAGGACGCGGGCCGCATCGCCGGTCTCGACGTCAAGAGGATAATCAACGAGCCTACCGCGGCCGCTCTGGCCTACGGCCTCGATAAGGAAAAAACTTCGCAGAAGATACTCGTCTACGATCTGGGCGGCGGCACCTTCGATGTCTCCATCCTCGAGCTGGGCGACGGCGTCTTCGAAGTGCTCTCCACCAACGGCGACACCAAGCTCGGCGGCGACGACTTCGACAACGTCCTCATCAACTATATGGCCGAGCAGTTCGCGAAGGAGAACGGAGTCGACCTGAGGAACGACAACATGGCCATGCAGAGGCTCAAGGAGGCCGCGGAAAAGGCCAAGAAGGAGCTCTCCTCCAGTACGACCACCAATGTGAACCTGCCCTTCATCACCGTCAACGCGGGCGGACCGCTCCACCTCAATATGGACCTCAGCAGGGCCAAGTTCGAGCAGCTGACCGCCCACCTGGTCGAGAGGACCATCGAACCGATGAAGAAGGCCATGGCCGACGCGAACGTCACCAACAACGACATCAGCAAGGTCATACTGGTCGGCGGTTCCACCAGGATCCCCGCCGTTCAGGAGGCTGTAAAGAAGGTCACCGGCAAGGAGCCCTTCAAGGGCATCAACCCCGATGAGTGCGTCGCCATCGGCGCCGCCATCCAGGCGGGCGTCCTCACCGGCGAGGTCAAGGATATACTGCTGCTGGACGTCACCCCGCTGTCTCTTTCCATCGAGACTCTGGGCGGCGTAGCCACCAGGCTCATAGAGAGGAACACCACCATACCCTGCAAGAAGAGCCAGATCTTCTCCACCGCGGCAGATAACCAGAGCGCGGTCGACATCCACGTGATGCAGGGCGAGCGCCAGATGGCCGCGGACAATATAACCCTCGGACGCTTCCAGCTCTCCGGCATACCCCCAGCCCCCCGCGGGATCCCTCAGATCGAAGTCACCTTCAATATCGACGCCAACGGCATAGTCAACGTCAGCGCCAAGGATCTGGGCACCGGCAAGGAGCAGAGCATAACCATCACCTCGTCCACCAAGCTCTCTGAGGACGAGATCAAGCAGAAGGTCAAGGAGGCCGAGCAGTACGCCGAGGCCGACAAGGCCAACAAGGAGAGGGTAGAGGTCCGCAACCAGGCTGAGACTCTGGTCTACGAGACCGAGAAGAACCTCAAGGAGCTCGAGGGCAAGCTCTCGCCCGACGAGGTCTCGAAGATCAACGCCGCCAAGGACGAGCTCTCCAAGGCGATGGAGGCCGGCAACACCGATGAGATCAAGGCCAAGATCGAGGCTCTCACCCAGGAGTACCACGTCATAAGCACCAAGCTCTACGAGCAGGCTGCCCAGCAGCAGGGCGCTCAGGGCGGACCGAATATGGGCGGCGCGGGCTTTAACCCCAACATGGGCGGACAGGGCTTTGATCCCAACGCCTTCAAGAACTTCAATTTCGGCGACGCGTTCAAGGGTGCCGGCCAGAGCCAGAAGAATGACGACAATGTGGTCGACGCCGACTTTGAGGTCGTCGACGACGACAAGAAGAACCCCTAAAAAAGACGGACGGACCTGATATGCAGGAACGGACGCGAAAATAACTGACTGATAGGCCCCTGTCTTTAGGCAGGGGCTGTGTCAGGATACGGAGTACAAGATGGCAGAGGAAAAACGCGATTATTATGAGGTGCTGGGCCTGCAGAAGGGCGCCGACGAATCCGCGATAAAATCCGCGTACAGAAAGATGGCCATGAAGTATCATCCGGACAGGAATCCGGGCGATAAAAAGGCCGAGGAAAAGTTCAAGGAGATCAACGAAGCTTATTCGGTGCTCTCTGACCCCGACAAGAAAGATAAATACGACCGCTTCGGCTTTGCCGGCGTCGATCCCAACGCTCAGGGCTTCGGTGGAGGCTTCTCCGGCCAGGGCTTCGGGTTTGAGGATATATTCAACATGTTCGGAGGTATGGGCGGTTTCGGAGGGGACGCCTTCGGCGGCCGGGCTTCGAGCGGTCCCATGCAGGGCGACGACATACGCCGCAACATGAATATAAGCTTCAATGAGGCTGTGTTCGGCTGCCGGAAGGAGATACGCCTGACCAAGGACGTCACCTGCGAGAAGTGCGGCGGCAGCGGCGCGGCTCCCGGTACGGCCAAGAAGAAGTGTCCGGCCTGCGGCGGCAGCGGCCGCGTGCGCAGGGTGAGATCGGGCTTCTGGGGCCAGACCCAGGTCGTGAGCGACTGTCCCGACTGCGGCGGCACCGGCGAGGTCATAGAGACTCCCTGTCCCGACTGCGGCGGCACCGGCAGGGTGAGGAAGACCCTCAATCTCACCGTCGATATCCCCGCCGGCGTGGACAACGGTTCGGTGATCACCTTGAGAGGCCAGGGACAGCCCGGCTATCACGGCGGACCGAACGGCGATCTTTACATAGTCCTTTCGGTAGGGAGCAGTCAGGTCTTCGAGCGGAAGGGCAGCGATCTTCGCGTGACCGTGCCCATCACCTTCACTCAGGCCGCTCTCGGCGACGAGATCAGCGTGCCCGGACTGAAGGAGAAGCTCAGCTGCAAGGTGGCGCCGGGCACTCAGCCCGGGACCGTGATGAGGCTCAGAGGCAAGGGCGTTCCCAACGTCAGGACAGGCGTCCCAGGCGACCTCTTCGTGGTCCTCGACCTTGAGGTCCCGACCAAGCTCACCGCGGCCCAGAAGGAGCTGATACGCCAGTTCGGCGAGGTCAGCGCCTCCGAGGGTTACTCAAAAAGGAAAAAATTCACGGAAACGCTCAAAGACCTCTTCAAATAGGCCCTGATACAGACGCAAAAAACGATCCCGCCGGGAGGAGCAGTCCTCCGGCGGGATATTTTTATCCTTTAAGGCTAAGCGGTCCGTTCACTCGCCCAGTGTGCTCTGGTACTTACGGTATCCTTCGTTGATCCTTTTCTGGACCTCCATGTAGATCCTGATATCTTCGTCGCTGATGTCTTTGAGCACATCGACGATTATCTTCTGGCAGCGTTTGTTCTGCTCGATCTGCTTGTTAAGGATCTCATTTCCTTTATCGGTCAGGTAAAGATTGTAGACACGCAGATTGGAAGAGTTCCTGATCTGCACGACGATGCCGGAGCCGACGAGCTTTTTTACTATCTGGGAGCAGGCGCTGGGAGTCTTTCTGAGGACCTCGGACAGCTTGGAGATAGTGATCCCCGGCTCATGGCCTATCCAGTTTATGATATGGTTCTCCGCCTGATATAAGCATGAACCCTCGAAATGAAAGGGTATGGACAGATAGTCCAGGACTCCGGCATATGTGCTCAGCTGCAGGCTCCAGAGCTCATCGAACAGTTCTTCTTTTTTCATATTCCATCTCACCGCCAGATCTATCGATACAAAAAATGATACAACATCGCCCGCGTAAAATCAAATACCTGATATCCGCCGCGACAAAGGCCGAAGTGCAGAAGTTTTTCAAAGGAACGAATAATCCTATTGACATATCGGATCATCGCTCTTATTATTAAGTAGCTTAACAATTAATGTGCTTAACGTCAAGCGATATTTTCGGAAGGAGGAACGGGCAGGTCCTGTCTCATAGGCACGGAGCAGGGATCTGAGAACAGCTTGTTCCGTCATACGGAACCTACACAGTTATTATTTTACGGAGGAATCATTTTAATGGATGTTATTCAGAGCATGAACGGTACTCTGTGGGGATTCGCGGCCGTTCTGATCTCACTGGTACTCGTACAGTCTTTCCTGTTCCTGCGCCTGGCGCTCAGCTTCAACAGGAAGCATGATCTCATCAGCAAGGACGAGATCAACGGCGCCGTCCGCACCGGCGCGGTGGCCGCTGTCGGTCCTTCCATCAACACCATAGTCGTCGCCCTGAGCCTCATCGCCATGGTAGGCTCCGCCACCACCTTCATGCGCTGCGGAGTCATCGGCGCCCCCATGTGGGAGCTCTACATGGCCAATATCGCCGCTTCCGCCGCCGGAGTCACTCTGGGCGGAGAGGGCTTCACTCACGCTGTGTTCACCTTTGCCATCTTCTGCATGGTACTGGGCAGCGCTCCTTACTTCATCAACACCTTCATCATGCTCAAGCCCCTTGACAACATGGTAGAGAAGAGCAAGTCCTCCAACAGGAAGATCTCCTTCATGCCTTATCTGTCCAAGAGCGCTATGTTCGGCCTGCTCACTTATTCGATCATGGATTACATCAGCAAGCCGACCTCGGTCATCGCCATCATCGCCGCCGGGCTCGGTTATTTCATCTGGGAGTCCGCGTCCACCAAGGCGAAGAGCCCGATGATGAGCAGCCTCAGCATCGGTATCGCCATGATATTCGGCATGGTCGCGGGCCAGGTCGCATCCATGATCATGGCATGACAGCGGTCAGACTTAAGAAAGGATTATCAAGGTGATCAAAATGAGCGAAAACAACAATAAGAACATGACTCCGGAGCAGGATTACCGCGAGAGCTACATGCCGGCGGTACACCGCATCGGCAGGATCACTATGGCCGTAGCCATGCTGCTCTGCTTCCTGCCCTGGCTCTACTATTTCTTCGTCAAGGGATATACTCTTCCCATGTCCACCTACATCAGCGGCATAAGCGGCATCGCCGCCATCGGCTTCGGTATGTGGATCAGCGAGCCTGAGGCCTACTGGCCCGTCCTCGGAAGCGCCGGTACCTACATCGCCTATCTGTCCGGCAACGTCGGCGGGATGAGATTCCCCGTCGCTACAGCCGTGCAGAAGAACCTCAACACTGACATCACCACTCCGCGCGGTCAGGTCGCTACCGTAGTAGGTATCGTATCCTCCGTCGTCGTGAACCTGATCATACTGCTCGCCATCGTTCTGGCCGGCCAGTTCGTGATCTCCATCCTGCCCGAGACCGTGCTCTCCGCCTTCGGCTTCTGCGTGGTCGCCATGCTGGGCTCCATGATCTGCATGAACCTGGGCGTGGGCAAGGCTTCCGGCTCCGCCGTCGTAAAGAACCTCGTCGGCGTCATCCCCTATATCGCCGTCGGTATCTGCGCCTGGCTCGTATGCAACAAGTTCTTCCCCTCTCTCTTCGCCTGGGGAATGGCTGTCGCCGTAGGCGGCTCCATCCTGGTCGGCTACTTCATCTACAGGAACGACCTGAAGAAGGCTGAGACTGCCGATAAATAAAGATAAGGAGGACCATGATGCATACCATCGATATGCACTGCGATACTTTGATGCACGCTTTCCTGAAGAACAGGAACAGCCTGGAAAAGGCCGACATCTTCTCGATGCCGGGCTCCGTGGACCTCGACCGTCTTCACAGGGCCGACGCGGCGGCCCAGTTCTTCGCCATCTTCCTTCTCCCGGTGGGAGCGGAAAAGTACTTCGGTCTTTCCGAGCCCCTGAGCGACGAGGAATATATCGAAGGCTGCGCCCGCATCTTCAGGCAGAGCCTGGCCGCGCACAGCGGCATCGCGGCCGCGGCTTCCTGCGCGGACGAGATCTGCCGCAACTTCACCGAAGGAAAGGTCTCCGCTGTCCTCACCATGGAGGACGGAAGGGCGGTGCAGGGCCGTATGGACAACATCAGGCGCTTCTACGATATGGGAGTAAGGGCCCTGAGCCTCACCTGGAACATGGAGAACTGCTTCGGCTCCCCCAACTCGAAGGACCCCGCGGTCATGAGCAGGGGACTAACCGATTTCGGCAGGGACGCGGTGTACTATATGCAGGAGCTGGGCATGCTCGTCGACGTGAGCCATCTGTCCGACGGCGGCTTCTATGACGTCGCCGACATCTGCAGAAAGCCCTTCGTCGCGACCCATTCCAACTGCCGCGCCCTCAGCCCCCATCAGAGGAACCTGACTGACGATATGATCAGGACCCTCGGCAATGCCGGCGGGGTCGCGGGCCTCAACTTCGGCCCCGAGTTCCTCAATGAGGATCTGAACGCCAAGAGCTCGACCGCCGCGCTCATCGCCTCTCACGCCCGCCATATGGCAGACGTCGGCGGGGTCGGCTGCGTCGCTTTAGGCACCGATTTCGACGGCATCGAAGGCGAGCTGGAGGTGGGCGACCCGACTAAGATGGATATACTCGCTTCAGCCCTCAGGGAGAAGTCCTTCACCGAGGCCCAGATCGACATGATCTTCAGGAACAACGCCATGAGGGTCATCAGGGAAGCGATGAAATAAACATCTCCCGCAGGACAGATCAACAAGTATATGACTGAGCCCCGTTCCCGGGATCGCCGGGGACGGGCTCCTTTTTTTTGAAGAGGGCGCTTGACGGCGGATAAAAAGCGGGGGCCCGCGGCCGATAAAGGTCTTTTATTTAAATGGGAAACGGTGTAAAATATTTGAGTCTGCGCGGATCGCCGCTGCCGGACACAGTTCTGACTTACATATCGCTTTCAGGTCACCGACGCGGAGGAATTATGCTGCTGCTCATTATAAATCCGGGCTCTACGTCCACCAAGGTCAGTCTCTACAGGGATGATGAGGAGATCTTCGAAGAGAGCGTCTTCCATGACGCTCCCCAGCTCCTTTCATATAAGACCGTCAACGACCAGGTCCCCTTCAGAAAACAGCTGATACTCGATATGCTGGCGCAAAGGGGCTTCAGGCCTGCCGATATCGACGTCTACGTCGGCAGAGGGGGCAGCGCCTGCACGCAGGAATCCGGCGTTACCGTCATCGACAGGCTGCTCTACGAGCATACGAGAGACGCGGTCGGCGGCAGCGAGCACGCGGCCAAGCTCGGCGTGATGATAGCCTACGAGCTCTGCAGCGAATTCGGGGGAAAGATGTACACCATGGATCCCACCAATGTCGACGAGCTCTGCGATCTCGCCCGTTTCACCGGCATCGAGGGAGTCTACAGGAACGCCCAGTCCCACACCCTGAACCAGAAGGGCGTCGCGAGACTCCACGCGAAGAACATCGGCAGGAGCTACGAGGACTGCAGCTTCGTCGTCGCGCACATCGACGGCGGCGTCACCGTCGCCGCGCATCAGAACGGGCGCATGATAGACTGCAACGTGGGATCGGCCGGAGACGGACCATTCACACCCACCAGACTGGGCAGCGTGCCCGTGATGGCGGTGCTCGACTACGCCGAGAAGCACTCCATCGAAGAGGTGAGGCTCATGTGCTGGCGCAAGGGCGGCTTCGTCAGCTTCTTCGGGACCGCGAACTCCGACGTCGTCCACAAAATGGCCGAAGAGGGAGACTTGAAGGCGCGGTTGGTCTGGGACGCCATGATATACCAGATCTGCAAGGACATCGGCGCCATGAGCTCCGTGCTTTGCGGCAGGGTAGACGGCATACTCCTCACCGGAGGGCTGTGCCGCTTTGACGACCTGGTGGAAAAGATTAAGGAACGCTGCGGCTGGATCGCGCCCGTCACCGTCTATCAGGGCGAGGTGGAGCAGCAGACCCTGCACGACGAGGTCATGAAAGTCATCAGAGGCGAAGCGAAGGCCCGCGCATACACGGGAAAGAACGTCTGGCAGGGCTTCCCCTTCGATAAGCAGTAATAGGCTTTGAGTAGAGATGAGCGGAACGAAGAACCGCCCAGACGCGGCCTTCTATTGATAGTATAAACGATGAATCATCAAGGCTATTAACATAAATCTTATTATGTTATCCAAAAGCAAGGCCCCGGCGCGGTAAGCGCGCGGGGTCTTGCTGTCTTGTCATACCGGCCTCGCTGAGCCGGTCTGTGCCGGAGTTTTAGAGCTTGGGCTGGGGGATGGGGATCTCCTTGGGGATGGGGCACTTGTAGGGCTGGCCCTTCATGGCCTCGTCGAACTCCGCCTTAGCTTTGGCGAGCAGCTCGGGATCCTCGAACATCCTGAGGGCGGTCATGGCGCAGGCCTCGCCGCCGTAGAGCATGCCCTTGAAGCCGATGGACATGCCGGAGCAGGCCGTGATCTGCCAGCTGTGGCCGGGAGCGGCCAGGTTCCAGCAGGCGGTGTTGATCTCGACGGTCGGGCAGATGTGCTGGACGTCGGATACGTCGGTGGAGCCTCCGCCGACGCCGGTATTGACGACGAAGGGCTCGACCTTTGAGGCGATGGGGCCGGCGTCGAGAGCGCCCGCGAGCTTGAGGCCCTCATATCTGGGGCTCTTCTTGTTGAGAGCGTCGGCGAAAGCCAGCTCTTCTTCGGTATACTCGGGCACTCCGATCTCCTCGAGGCAGTCGTGAGCGACTTTGGCCAGGGTCAGGTTGTGCAGGCTGTTGTAGCAGCCGCCCAGGAACTCGATCTCCATCTCGGTCTCGGTCATGTGGGCCGCGCCTTCGGCGACCTTGACCAGTCTGGCGTAGGTCTCCTCGATGTTCTTGCGGCTGGCGCCTCTGACGTAATACCAGACCGACGCCTTGTCGGGAACGATATTGGGAGCGGTGCCGGCTTCCTTGTATACATAGTGGATCCTGATGTCGGAGGTCACGTGCTCTCTCAGGTAGTTGGCGCCCACGCTCATGAGCTCGGCGGCGTCGAGAGCGCTCCTGCCGTTGAAGGGATCGCCTCCGGCGTGGGCGGTGACTCCCTTGAAGTGGAAGATGGCGCTGTTGAGCCCGTTGCTGTTGCCGGTGCTGACGTCATTGCCGCTCCCGCCGTGCCAGGCGATGGCGGCGTCGAGCCCGTCGAAGGCTCCTTCTCTGGCCATGAAGACCTTGCCGGTAAGGACCTCCTCGGCGGGGCAGCCGAAGAAGATGACGGTGCCGGGAAGCTTTCTCGCTTCGAGCTCCGCCTTGATGCCGACGGCGGCGGAGAGGCAGGCGACGTCGAGCAGATTATGCCCGCAGCCCTGTCCGGGAGCGCCTTCCTTTACAGCCTCCTTCTCGGTGCATACCTTCTGGCTGAGGCCGGGGAGGGCGTCGAGCTCTCCGAGAAGACCGATCACCGGACGACCGCTGCCCCACTTGCCCCAGACGCAGGTGGGCAGGTTGGCGTAGCCGGTCTTGACCTCGAAGCCGAATTCCTTAAGGAGCTCTGCCGTCCACTTGCAGGCGTTCACCTCGTTGTAAGCGGTCTCGGGGCATTCCCACATCTGGCTCGCCAGCTTGATGAATTTATCTTTTTCTTCACGAATTTTTGCGATAGCTACAGATCCTGTCATGATGTATCTCCTTTCCTGCGATAAGTTCAAGAGGATTATATAATTTTTGCTCGTATCAGTTCAATATTATTGTTGAAGATAGAGATTTTTGTTAAAATGATACATATGAAGAAGGTAGCGTTCTATACACTGGGCTGCAGGGTCAACCAATACGAATCGCAGCTCCTCGCGGGCATGTTCAGGCAGAGGGGCTGGCAGGTAGTTTCGGAAGAAGAGCAGGCCGATATATATATAATAAACAGCTGCTCCGTGACGAGACTGGCCGACCGCAAGTCGCGCCAGTACCTGAGGCGCATGAAGAGGCTCTCGCCCTCGTCCCGCGCCATCATCATGGGCTGTTATCCTCAGACCAATCCCGAAGAGGTCGCGGAGATAGAGGAGGCCGACGTCATCCTCGGCACCGTTGATAAGGAGAGGGCAGTCGAGCTCGCCGAAGAGCTCCTGGACGGCAGGACGGAGCGCGTCATGGCCGTCGAAGACAGCAGGGTGAGAGAGACCGTCTACCGCGATCACGAAGGCTGCGGAGCCTCGGAATCGAGGACCAGGGCTCTGATCAAGGTGGAGGAGGGCTGCGACCGCTTCTGTTCTTATTGCGTGATACCCTTCGCCAGGGGACCGGTAAGATCCAGGCCCATGGACAGTATATTGAGAGAAGCGGAGGATCTCATCGGCAGAGGCTACAGGGAGCTGGTCATCACCGGCATCAACACCGCCCTCTACGGCACCGAGAACGGCGGCGGCGAGCCTTCGGGCATACACAGCGTCATCGAGGCCGTCTCCGCGCTGAAAGGCGATTTCAGGATCAGGATAGGGTCTTTGGAGCCCACAGTCGTGAACGCGTCCTACGTCGAGAAGCTCTTCAAATATGACAGGCTCTGCCATCATCTGCATCTTTCCGTGCAGAGTGGGAGCGACAGGGTCATAAAGGCCATGAACCGGCATTACACCGCGGCCGAATACATGAAGATAGTTGAGGCTCTGAGAGAGTTCGACCCGGATTACGGCATCACCACAGACATCATCACCGGTTTTCCCGGTGAGACGGAGGAAGACTTCAGGCAGAGCCTGGAGCTGGTGAAGAAGGCCCGCTTCCTCAAGGTGCACGGTTTTCCCTATTCGGTCAGGCTCTACACCAAAGCGGCGCGGATGCCGGGCCAGATCACGCCTCCCGTGAAGAAGGAGAGGAACCGCATTCTCCTGGAGGAGGCCGAGATGGTCTCGCTGAGCTTTCGGGAGTGCCTTAAGGGGAAGAAGCTGAGGGTCCTGGCGGAGGAACAGGAGGAAGTGGACGGCAGACTGCTCTGGAAGGGACACGCCTCCAACTACACCCCGGTCTATTTCGCCTCTGAAGGCGATATGACGAACCGCTTTGTCGATCTTATTGCCGAAGGCCCCGTCTCGGACGGCGTCTTCGGAAGAAAGGAGATATAATCATGTCAGACTGCATATTCTGCAGGATAGCGAGCCACGAGATACCCTCGAAAAAGGTCTATGAGGACGATCTCATCTACAGCTTCTACGATCTGGACCCCCAGGCTCCGGTCCATGTGCTCATCATCCCCAAAAAGCACATCGCCTCCCTTGACGAGGCCGGCCCCGAAGACGCGGAGCTCCTCGCCCACATGATGCTGAAGATCAAAGAGATCGCGGCCCTGCTGGAGCTTGAGAAGGGTTACCGCGTCGTCTTCAACACCGGCGAGGACGGAGGGCAGACGGTAAAGCATCTTCACGCCCACCTTCTCGGCAAGCGCAGCATGAACTGGCCTCCGGGCTAAACGATAAAGTTCACTAACCGTTATATCTTTAATAATGGAGGAAAATATGGACAAAAAAGCAGCAATCGAAGCACTGGAAAAGTACCGTCAGGAGCTCTACGACCTCAGCGACCGCATCTGGATGTATTCCGAGACTGCCTTCAAGGAGTTCGAGTCCTGCAAAGACCTCAGCGATTTCATGGAGGCGCACGGCTTTAAGGTCGAAAGAGGCCTGGGAGTCCTTCCGACCTCCTTCAGCGCCAGCTTCGGCTCCGGAAAGCCCGTCATCGGCCTTCTGGGCGAATATGACGCTCTGGCCGGCGTCAGCGACGTGCCCGAGGAGTTCCAGCTCCACGCCCCCAACGGCAAGAGCACCCATCAGGCCTGCGGCCACAATCTTCTCGGCGTCGGCTCCATCGCCGCTGCCCTCATCGTAAAAGAATATCTCGAGGATCATCCCGGTCAGGGCACTGTCATCTACTACGGCTGCCCCGCCGAAGAGGGCGGATCCGGCAAGGCCTTCATGGCCAGAGACGGCATCTTCGACGGCCTTGACGCGGCCATAACCTGGCATCCTTCCAGCGTCAACAACGTCGCCGACACCAGCTCCCTCGCCAACGTGCAGGTCAAGTATCAGTATAAGGGCATCTCGGCCCATGCCGCGGGAGACCCGGAGCACGGCCGCTCCGCGCTCGACGCTCTCGAGCTCCTCAACATCGGCGTCCAGTTCTTAAGAGAGCATATGCCCTCCGACGCCCGCATCCACTATGCCATCACCGAGACCGGCGGCAGATCGCCCAACGTGGTCCAGTCCTACGCCGAGGCCATATACTTGATCAGATCGCCCAAGAACGACCAGGTCCAGGAGCTGATGGCCAGAGTCGACAACATCGCCAAGGGCGCCGCTCTCATGACCGATACCCAGCTCAACAAGGTCTTCATGAAGGGCTGCTCCAACACCATAATCAACACGACTCTCAATGAGGTCCTGTATAAGAACCTCTGCGAGCTGCCCATCCCGGCCCTCACTCCCGAGGAAGCGGAGTACAGAGCCAGGCTCAACACCACGGTGCCCCAGCCCCTGACCCCGAAGCCCTATCTGCTGGCCCCCATGAGCATGGAAGAGAAGGCCGCCTTCATCGAGAAGTGCAAGCAGGACGATATCGATTTCGTCTTCCCCACGGTCGAAGGGCCCGCCATGGGCGGTTCGACCGACGTCGCCGACGTCAGCTGGATCTGCCCGACCGCTCAGGTGCACACCGCCACCTGGTGCAGCAGGTCTCCCGGACATTCCTGGCAGAACGTCGCTCAGGGCATAGGCAGCGCTGCCAAGAAGAGGACCCTCTTCGCCGGCGAAGTCATGGGAGCGACCGTCATCGATCTCCTCAATTCGCCCGAGACCATCGAAAAGGCCAAGGAAGAGCTGAAGATGAGAGAGCCGGGCGGCTATAAGTGCCCGATCCCCAAGGGCGTCATGCCTCAGCCCACGGTCTAGCAAAAAACTTTCAATTAACTGAAAATAAATCTTGATTACCTGTGCCTCGCTGTGTATAATAACTCTTGTTTTGATAAGAGCCGCTGGCTCGAAGGCAAGGAGGTGAAGCGGTAATGGCACAGGTAGTCGTTAAGGAAGGCGAAAATCTGGAGAGCGCGCTGAAGAGATTCAAGCGTTCTTGTGCTAGAGACGGCGTCATGTCCGAGCTCAGAAAAAGAGAGCACTACGAAAAGCCCAGCGTAAAGCGTAAGAAGAAGTCCGAAGCTGCGCGCAAGAAGGCTAACAAGAGATACTAGAAACGATTTGAGCCTGCCTTTCGGCAGGCTCTTTTTGCAGGCATCACCCAAATTCAAGATCACAGGAGGTCATGTTGAGCGAACTGAGATTCACCCCCGGTCTGGTAGCTTCGCCTGAGGAAGTCTTCGGAGTATTCGACTCGAATCTTAAAGCGGTCGAGAACGACTGCAAGGTCCAGGTCGCCGCGAGGGGCGACGAGATCATCATCAAGGGAGAAGAGGCCGAAAGGGCCATGGCCGTCATCAGCGAGATGTACCGCACCGTCGAGCAGGGCCAGCAGCTCGATGCCCAGAAGGTGGAATACATACTCTCCCTGTCCAGGCAGGGCATCTCCTACAGCGAGAGCAATATCTCCCGGGACGTCATCTGCTTCACCCACAGGGGAAAGCCCATCAAGGCCAAGACCATCGGCCAGAAGGACTACGTCGAGGCGATCAAGAAGAACGACATCACCTTCGGCGTCGGTCCCGCCGGCACCGGCAAGACCTATATCGCGGTGGCCATGGCCTGCAATTCCCTCAAGAACAAGGACGTCGAGAAGATCATCCTCGCCCGTCCCGCCGTCGAAGCGGGCGAAAAGCTGGGCTTCCTGCCCGGAGACCTGCAGGAGAAGGTCGATCCTTACCTGCGGCCCCTGTACGACGCCCTGTACGACATACTCGGCCGCGAGACGACCTTGAGACTCAAGGAGAAGGAGACCATAGAAGTCGTCCCTCTGGCCTACATGAGGGGACGCACCCTCGACAATTCGTTCATCATCCTCGATGAGGCCCAGAACGCGACCAAGGAGCAGATGAAGATGTTCCTGACGCGCATGGGCTTCGGATCCAAGATCATCGTGACCGGAGACATAACCCAGATCGACCTGCCCAGAGGGAAGAGATCGGGCCTCGTGGACGCCATGAAGGTCCTTGAGGGCGTGAGCGGTATCGCTTTCTGCCGCCTCACCGACTCCGACGTGGTGCGCCATCCCCTGGTGAGAAAGATAGTCAACGCCTACGACAGATATATCCAGCGCCATCCCGAATGGTCTGAAGAATAGGAGCTTTTGCCTTGACCATATATTTTGATGAAGAGAAACGTCCGGACGAAAAGACCGAAGAGCTGATGAACAGGGCCGCCTGCCTCTGCCTTGAGAACGAAGGCCTTGAGACCGGGGATACGGGGCTCTCCGTGAGCTTCGTCGGCAGAGAAGAGATAAAGGAGCTCAACAGAGACTACAGAGGCGTCGATCAGGTGACCGACGTGCTCTCTTTCCCCGCCTACGAGGGGGAAGAGGAGATAAGCCTTGAGGAGGGCGAGGAGTTCTTCCTGGGCGACGTCGTGATCTGCGAAGACAAGGCGAGGGAACAGGCTCTGGACTTCGGCCACAGCTTCGAAAGGGAGCTCATCTATCTCTTCACCCACAGCGTCCTCCATCTGCTGGGCTACGATCACATGAACGAAGAGGACAAGGCCGCGATGAGAGAAAGAGAAGAAGCGGTGATGGCGGAGCTGGGCCTGCCGCGGGAGGCTGTGTAAGATGAAGAGCGGCTTCGTTTCCATCATCGGGCGGCCCAATGTGGGCAAATCGACCCTCCTCAACACCATACTGGGCGAAAAGATCGCCATCACGACTGACAAGCCCCAGACGACCAGGAACACCATCAGGGGCATCTATACGAGGATGGAGGAGGGCGAGCCCGCCTCGCAGATCATCTTCATCGACACGCCCGGCATCCATAAGCCCCACAACAAGCTGGGAAGCTACATGACCCAGGCCGCGGTCAATACCTTCAAAGAGGTCGAGGTCATACTCTTCCTCGTGGATTCCCCCTACGAAGGAGAGGGCAGCGGCGACGACCATATACTGAAGCTCTTAAAGGACGTCAAAACGCCGAAGATCCTCGTGATCAACAAGATCGACAAGATGGATCCGGAGAGCTTCAAGCGCACCTTCGACTTCTACGAGTCCCTGGGGACGTTCGGCGAGGTCATGGGCATCTGCGCGGCGGACGGTAAGAACGTAGACAGGCTCCTTGGCATGACCGAAGAAAAGCTCTCCGAAGGGCCTCTTTATTTCCCGCCCGACATGATCACGGAGAGCCCCCTGCGCTTCATCGTGAGCGAGATCATCAGGGAAAAGCTGCTGATGTACCTCGACGAGGAGGTGCCTCACGGGGTCGCCGTGGAGATAGAGAGCTACGAAGAGGAACCTGATCTCACCTCCATAAGCGCCGTCATCTACTGCGAGAGACAGTCCCACAAGGGCATCATCATCGGAAAAGACGGCCGCCGCCTCAAGGGCGTCGGCAAGGCCGCGAGGCTCGAGATAGAAGCCCTGACGGGCACGAGGGTCTTCCTTCAGACCCACGTCAAGGTCAAGGAGAGATGGCGCGACAGCGATATCGCCATCAGGAATTTCGGCTACAGAGAGAGCTGAAGGACAGACATGTATACCGAGACCGAAGGCGTCATCTTAAGACAGACCAGGACCCTGGGCGGCAGGCGCATGATCACTCTTTTCTCCAAAAAGTACGGCAAGATAAGCGCCGGGACTTCTCTGAGCGAGAGAGGAAAGAACAAGAGCAGCCTCGCCATCAGGCCTTTTTGCCGCGGGAGATACGAGCTCTTCAAGAACCGCGAGCTCTACAATATCAACGGGGCAGAGGTCATCGAGAGTTATTATTCCATCGGTGAGGACGTGGACAAGTACATGTCGGCGGCGAGGATACTGGAGCTCACCGACGCCATGCTGGGGGAGGACCAGCCCCAGGCGGCCCTCTACGAGCTCCTCTGCCAGTACCTCTCCATGACGGCCGCGGCCCGCTCGGGCTTCGAGACCCTGAGCATCGCCTACGAGCTCAAGGCTCTTTCGCTGCTGGGCAGCGGGGTCGGGGTCAGAAGTTGCATGAGGTGCGGCGGGGAGAAGACAGCCGAAGGCAACGTCCTTTCGGTCGCGGAGGGAGGCCTCGTCTGCGGCAGCTGCGCCAAAGAGCAGAAAACGCCGGATCCGTTGATTTTCGGCGCCGGCGATGATATACTTGCTGTGATCGGGTTCATAAACGATCACCCCTTGAAGAGCCTTGAAAAGCTCCAGATCCAGTCCTCCGCCGAGGGGAGGCTCAGGAGCTTCTTAAGCTCTTATATTTCGTATCATCTGGGCATAGACCGCCTCAAGAGCGACGGCCTGCTGCCTTGAAACAGGGAAAGGAGATATATACGATGGAAGATTTTGAGATCACTCTTGATAAGATCGAGCTTGTCAAGGACAGGACCGGCGTCAGCTACAGAGAGGCCAAGGAAGCCCTCGAGAAGACCCAGGGCAATGTGGTCGACGCGATAGTTGATATAGAAGACGGTATCAACGCCAATATCAAAAAGGATTCCAAGGTAAACGAGCTCGTGGCCGACGTCAAGGAGGCTGTGCGCAAGGGCAATGTGGCCAAGATCGTCATCAAGAAGGGCGAGGACGTCGTCCTCAATCTGCCCGTCAACGTGGGGCTCATCGGCACTGTGCTCTTCCCCTGGGCCATGCTGGCCGGCGTCATCGCCGCCTTCGGCACCAAGTGCAGCATCGAGCTCTTCAAGGAGAACGGCGACGTCGTCAACGTCTCCGAGAAGGCCGGCGACGTGATGGAGACCGTAGTCAGCAAGGGCGGAGTCGTGCTCGACGAGGCGAAGGACAAGGGCTCCGAGGTCTTCAACGCCGCGGTCGTGAAGGGCAGCGAGATCTTCACCACCGTGAAGGAGAAGAGCGGTGACTTCGTTGACGCCGCCAAGGACAAGAGCGAGGACTTCGTGGAGATGGCCAAGAGCAAGGCGGCCGACATCAAGTCCAGGGCCCCGAAGATGGAGCCGATAAAGGCCGATGATTTCGATCTTTCCGATCTGGAGCTGGACGAGATGGAGAGCCTCGGCGAGGCCGAGAAGAAGGCCGGGGAGTGCTGCTGCGAGGCCGAAAAGAAATCTGAGGAGTGCTGCTGCGAGGCTGAGGAGTGCTGCTGCGAGGCTGAAAAGAAAGCCGAGGAATGCTGCTGCGAGGCCGAGAAGAAGGCTGAGGAGTGCTGCTGTGAGGCTAAAAAGGCTGAAGAATAAAGAAAGAAGAAACAGGCATATATGAACGAAGAACTTACGATGGACAGGATAGTGAACCTCTGCAGGAACAGAGGCTTCATCTTCCCCGGCAGCGAGATATACGGAGGCCTTGCCAACACCTGGGACTACGGTCCTTTGGGCGCCCGCCTCAAGAACAACGTCAAGGAAGCCTGGCGCAGGCGCTTTATACAGGAAAGGCACAATTCCTTTGAGGTCGACGCCGACATACTCATGAACCCCAGAGTCTGGGAGGCCAGCGGCCATGTGGGATCCTTCTCCGATCCTCTGCTCGACTGCAGGTCCTGCAAGATGCGCTTTCGGGCGGACAACCTCATAGACGAGTTCGATCCCGAGGCTCATGCCGACGCCATGACCAAGGAGCAGATGTTCGATTACATCAAGGCTCATCACATACCCTGTCCCAACTGCGGCAAGCACGACTTCACCGACATCCGCGAATTCAATCTGATGTTCCAGACCTTCCGCGGAGTCACCAACGACGCCAAGAGCGTGATATACCTGCGCCCCGAGAACGCTCAGGGCGAGTATGTCAATTACCTCAACGTCATGCGCTCCATGAGGGCCAAGGTGCCTTTCTCCATCGGGCAGATAGGCAAGGCCTTCCGCAACGAGATCACCCCGGGCAACTTCACCTTCAGGACCATAGAGTTCGAACAGATGGAGTTCCAGACCTTCTGCAAGCCCGGAGACGACATCGAACACTATGAGTATTTCAAGAATTACGGCAGGCAGTTCTTCGAGGATCTGGGCCTGGCGGCGGATCATCTGCGCTTCCACGATCACGAGAAGCTGGCCCACTACGCCAAGGCGGCCTGCGACATCGAGTACCTCTTCCCGAGCATAGGCTGGGGCGAGATCAACGGCACCCACGACAGGACCGATTTCGACCTCTCGCGCCACCAGGAGTACAGCGGGGAGAACATGAGCTACCTCGATCCTTACACCAACGAGCGTTACATCCCCTACATCGTCGAGAGCACCTACGGTCTCGACCGCACCGTGCTGGCCCTGCTCTGCGAGGCCTACGACGAGGAGGTCATCGACGAGGCGAAGAACGACGTGCGCGTGGTGCTGCATCTCAAGCCCGCCATGGCGCCGATCAAGGCCTCTGTGCTCCCGCTCTCCAAGAAGCTGGGGGCCAAAGCGATGGAGATCAGGGACGAGCTGGCGAAGCATTTCATGGTCGATTACGACGACGCCGGCTCTATCGGCAAGCGCTACCGCCGCGCCGACGAGATCGGCACGCCTTTCTGCGTGACCTACGATTTCGACAGCGAGACCGACGGCTGCGTGACCGTAAGAGACAGAGACAGCATGGAGCAGGTGAGGATACCTGTCGCGGAGCTGAGATCGTACATCGAAAAGTCTCTGCAATTTTAAGAAATTAGCGTCCCCGGCCCCGCGCCGGGGATATTTTGATGCGAAAGGAGCAACCTATGTCACTCATTGGCTTCATAGGCGCCGGCAATATGGGAGGATCCCTGCTGAGAGCGGCCTGCAGGAAGCATGATCCCGCTTATATTCTGGTCGCGGACAAGTTCGAAGAAAAGGTAAGACCGGTCGCGGAGAGCCTCGGCGCCCGCTTTACCGGAAACGAAGAGATCGCCGAAAAGGCGGACTATATCTTCCTGGGCGTCAAGCCCCAGATGATGGAGGACATGCTCAAGGGCATCGCCCCCGTCCTCGCGAAGAGGGAAAAGCCCTTCGTGCTGGTCTCCATGGCCGCCGGCATGCAGATGAAGAAGCTCACCGCCATGGCCGGGAACGCGGATTATCCCATCATCAGGATCATGCCGAACCTGCCCGCTTCGGTCGGGGAGGGCGCCATACTCTATACTCACAGCGATAACGTGAGCGATGAGCAGCTGCGCTTCTTCCTGAGCTTCATGGAGAAGGCCGGAAAGTTCTATCCTGTGGCCGAGCATCTGATCGACGCGGGAAGCTCCGTCTCGGGCTGCGGTCCCGCTTTTGCCGCCATGTTCGTCGAGGCGCTCGCGGACGGCGGCGTGGCCTGCGGGCTCACGAGGGCCCTCGCTTACGAGCTCGCCGAGCAGATGATGTACGGGACGGCGAAGCTGCTGATTGAAGGCGTCTCTCCCGCCGCCCTCAAGGATAATGTCTGCTCGCCCGGAGGGACCACCATCCAGGGCGTCAGGACTCTTGAAAAGGGGGCTTTCCGGAGCGCTCTCTTCGAGGCGGTGATCGCCGCGACCGAGAAGAACAAGGATTTCGCCTAGCGGATACGCCCGGAATTTATGACCGGAGGCTCCGGTCATAAGCAATACGAACAGAAAGACCGCGGCTGCTGCCGCGGTCTTTTTGCGTGCTCATAAAGGCTGCGGAGCGGGATCCGGTCCTGTCCGGAATGGGGAAGCAGGGCCGGCCGCGGCGGAACGCCGCTTTCGGGCCCGGATCAAATAATTGTAAATATTTCTCAGATAACTCTTGCCATATCAGAGCATATATGGTAATATCTGGTCGTAAGAACGACGCGGTACAGAGGAGATCATTTGGATCCTTTTACTGTGCAGATCGTATGCCGTGAAGACTCCTTCGGGGACGCCGTGGCGGAGAGGCTCTCACAGAGCCGCCGGAACTGGCGTCTCGCCGTGCGCGACTATCCGGTCGAGGCGGGGGGAGTCATCGTGACCGACGATCCCGAGTTGGCTTCGCTTCATAAAGACAGATCTATTCTTTTAGACGGCAGCCTGCCTGCCTCTTCCATCACAGCACTCATCGACGAAAGATATCTTGACAGCGTTTCTTTGCGCCTTCCTCGGACTCTTGAGCCGGACAAAAACGCGGTATTTACCCTGTTCACCTCTTATTGCGGGGGACAGGGCGTCTCCACCTGCGCCGCCCTCATGGCCAGGTATCTTTCCCGCGTCAGGGGGAAAAACGTCCTGCTTCTTTGTTTTGATCCGTATGTGACTGTTTCTTTAGGCAGCGGCGCGGATCCCGCGTCAGGAGCGGGAGAGGATGCCGGCTCATCCTTTGAGAGATTGCTCCTGCGGCTGCTCGCTGGAGTGCGGCAGGGCGGGGCCTCCCGCGAGGCGCTCACGGCCGCCTTAAGGACCGACGGCTTTGGGGTAAGGCATACAGGTCCTTTCAGGGCGAAAAATCCTCTTTACGAGGCGGACGGGGAGCTGCTCCGTGACCTGATGGACTTGATATGCTCTTCCTCGATCTTCGATCACGTCATACTCGACGTTCCCTGCGGTCTTCCCGCTCTCGGCGACCTGAGCCCGCTGTGCGAGTTCAGGTTCGCGGTCGAAAGGGAGGAAAGAAGCAGTTCGTCCCGCGCCGCTCTCGCGAAGGAGATGGAGCGCAGAGCCGCGGATGAGGGCGCTGTTTTTGAGGTCTTTTCGCCCCAGCCTGACGAATACGCGGGTTTTCTCGACGTCTACGGACAGCTGGGCTCGGAGGTGGCAAAGCTTGCTGAAAAACACTCGATCGGATGAAAAGATAAGCGTGGACGCTCTGGCGTCTCTGGTAAGGGGCCGCATGCAGAAGAGCGCGGCCGCGGGCGACGATGAGGTCCTGGAGCTCTGCGAGGACACGGTGATGGAGGGAAAGACGACTGCGTATCTTCCCCTGAGAAAGAAAGCGAAGATCGTGAGGATGGTCTTCTGCACGCTGCGCTGCGAGTTGGAGATATTGCAGGATCTGGCTGACGATCCGCAGGTCACGGAGATCATGGTCAACGGCTGCCGCGATATACTTATCGAAAAGAACAGCAGGACGCTGCGGACAGACCTTGCCTTCGAGAGCCCGGAAAGACTGAGCCAGGTCATACAGAGACTGGCCGCGAAGGTCGGACGCGAGATAAACGATCTCAGTCCCATAGTCGACGCCAGGCTCTCGGACGGATCGAGGATCAACGCTGTCAATTCGAACGTGGCGATAGGCGGACCGATACTGACGATAAGAAAGTTCTCGGGCGCCAGGCTCACAATGGAGCAGCTGATAGAGAACGGCGACATCAGTCCCCAGGCGGCGGAGCTCCTAAGGCTCCTGGTAGAAACGGGCTACAACATCTTCATCAGCGGCGGCACCAGCTCGGGCAAGACGACTTTTCTCAACATACTCTCCGATTTCATCCCCGCTGACGAAAGGCTGATAGTGATAGAGGATTCGGCGGAGCTGCAGATACGCGGTCATGAGAATCTGGTGAGGCTTGAGGCCAGGAACGCCAACGCCCAGGGCAGGGGGAGCGTGAGCATGGAGGGCCTCATAAAGACCAGTCTTCGCATGCGTCCCGACCGCATAATAGTAGGCGAGGTGAGGGGAAGGGAGGTGGTCGATATGCTGGCCGCCATGAGCACCGGGCACGACGGTTCTCTTTCGACCGGGCACGCGAACTCCGCCGCCGGCATGCTGGGAAGGCTCCAGACCATGGCCAGGACCGGGGCCGAGCTCCCTCCCGCGGTCATAAGATCCCAGATCGCGGAGGCCATAGACGTCATCGTCCATCTCACGAGGACCAGGGACGGTCACAGGAGGGTTACGGAGATCAGCGAGCTGGCGGGCCTGGACGGCGAGGGCTTCGCGCTCAACAGGCTGTTCTGCTATACGCCGGGGCAGGGGCTCCGTCCCGCCGGGAACCGGCTGATCGATACGGGCAAGATAATGCTGAGAGGAGGTGAGGAAGGTCTTGAACGATTACAGAGTCTGCAAAATGAATGGTGTTGACAGTATTAAATATTATGTAGTCTCATCGCTTTTGCTGTTTTTCCTCGGTATGCTGTTCTACAGGAGCCTGCCGGTATCACTGCTTTGCTGTCTGGGGAGCCTGCCGCTGAGAAGCTTTTGGGTAAGGCATCTGCTGCAAAAGCGCCGGGAAAAGCTGTCCGAGGGCTTCAGGGACATGCTCTATCTCATCTCAGGCTCCGTCGCCGCCGGCAGGCAGATGCCCGCCGCTCTGCAGGACGCCGCCTTTCAGCTCGCGACTTCATGGGGCGGGGAGAGCGATATAGCGCGCGAGGCCGCGAACATGTCGAGGCAGTATCTTGAAGTCAACGAGGACCTGGATCTGCTATGGGAAGATCTCGCCAAAAGGAGCGGGATCAGGGAGATAGAGCAGTTCGCGGAATCCTACCGTGTCTGCCGGACCAACGGCGGGGACCTTGAGGACGTCTGCTTCAGATGCGCTTCTGTCCTGCTGGAGAAGCTCGCCTTCAAGGATGAGCTCAAGGCCCTTACTTCCCAGAGAAAGCTCGATATCGCCATCCTCGCCGCCATGCCGGTCCTGGTGCTGCTGATGCTGAACCTTCTTTCCTATTCGTACATAGAAGTCATGTATACAGCCCCGGCGGGCAGGATGATCATGACGTCGAGCCTCGCTCTGATGGTCCTGGCGCTGTTATGGAGCCTTAAGATCGCGGAGGTCAGCCTATGAGGATAAAGCCGCCGAAGAGCGCGAAAAGATGCGCGGAGCTGCTTAAGAGCATGGGCCGCGAAAGCATCCTGAGCTATGAATGGCTCAGGACCGGAAAGAAAGACCTCGGCGCGGAGCTTGAAAGGGCCGACAGGAAGTGCCTTAAATCGCTCTTACTGCTTACACTAATCTTCGCGCTCGCGGCTGTCCTTCTGCCGGCGCAAGAACCGCGGCAGCTGACGGAGATCGCGAGGCCCGGTCACGGCTCCGCGGCCCTGGAGCTGGATCTGAAAGCCAGGATAGAGAGCGCGGACGGACTTATAGAAGCCGACACGCCTTTTGAGATAGAGCCCGCGGAGCTCACGGAAGAGGGGGCGGAGGAGATATTCCTTCTCTGCGAGGAATGGCTGCGAAAGACCGTGAAAGGCGGCAGCGAGAGCCTTGATAAGGTCAGCGGCGATCTGTTCTTCCCGGACCGCTGGGAGGATGAGGAGGTGCTTTTGAGCTGGCAGAGCCTCGATCCCGGGATACTTAAGGACGACGGGAGCCTGAGGCTCTGGGGCAGGGAAGACGGGACTCTGGTGAGAGCCGAGTGCGTGATGATGACGGACCGGTTCTCGAAAGAGGTCATATTCGAATTCATACTCATGCCCTCGCTCGCGGATCCGTCCTTCGCGCTCGCGGCGGAAGCGAGAGCGGCGGCCGCCGCGGCCTCGGCCCAGGACTCTGATGTCATCATGCTCCCGTCCGAGCTGGAGGGGGAGCCTGTCACCTGGATGTCCGTCAGCGGGGCCGTCATCCCGCAGGCTGCGTTGATGTTCATCGCCGCCGCTGCCCTGATGTGGGCGGGAAGGTATTCCGGCCTTAAGGAGAGGCTCAGGAAAGAAGCGGCCGAATTCGAAGACCAGATCGAGGAGGTCATGACGCAGCTCGTCCTGCTGCTGGACGCCGGTCTGGTCGTGAGCGCGGCTCTCGACAGGATAGCGGCCCCGGAGGGAAGGGAGAGAGGACCCCTCTTCAGGGCGATGGCGGACATTAAGGAGGAATGCGATCGCAGCAACGCCTCCTTCATCCAGTCCTTTTATTCATACTCGATAACGACCGGGAGCAGGGAGCTCATAAGATTCGCCTCTCTCATAAGAGACGGGAGCCTGAGGGGCAGCGGACTCTCGCAGAAGCTGAGCGCCGAGAGCGGCAGGATGCACGACAGCAGGCTCAACAGAGCAAAAGGAAAAGCGAGAGAGCTTGAGACCAGGCTCTGCATGCCTTTGATGCTCCTTCTGATATCGCTGCTTGCCATCGCCGCGGGCCCTGTTCTCATAGGGATGTGAATAAACAACTTATCGCAATGATAAAACAGAAGAAAGGAAAAGAAAATGAAAGAACTGACTCTGAGACTTAAGAATGAACTGGAAAAAGGAAAGTCCGGCATGGAGCTCGTCCAGGTGGCGATACTGATCGCGATCGCCGTGACCCTGGGTCTGCTGTTCAAGACGCAGATCACCAACTTCGTCAATACGGTGTTCAAGTCCCTCAACGGGGCCAAATTCTGATGGGGCCCAGGAGCGGCAGTTCGGCGGTCGAGGCGGCTCTCATCTATCCGCTCATCATACTCATCATCGCGGGCCTCATCTCCATAGGCTCCGACATGAGCGGTAAGGTCGTGAGCAGCAGCGCCGCCCACGCTCTGGCCGCGAGGGAGAGCTGTGAGGACGAGACCGTCTCCGCGGAAGACATAATGAGAGGCAGGTGGATCTTCAGATGAGGAAGGGCTTCAGTTCGGTATTCCTCGTGCTGATATTGAGCTCATTGATACTGCTCACCCTTGTCTTCGCGGAGGTCTCGGCCTCCGCCGCAGCCGAGAGCTGCGCCGAGAATCTCTGCTTTCTGACCGGACGCTCCCTTCTTTCCGAATACAAAAAAGAGCTCTTCGACAGATACGGTCTCTTCATGATCAGATCGTATGAGGACGAGCTCTCGGAGCTGGCGGAATTCTACCTGAGGACCGATCTGAGCTTTTCCTCCGCGGCTCTGCGCCTGGAATGCGCGGAAGCGAGGGTGAGAACGGAGCAGTATCCCGGCCTTAACACGGAGATGTTCCTGGAGCAGATAGAAAAGACAGGGGCTCTCAAGGCCGCTCAGGAGCTTCTTGACGGCGGAAGGCTGGGCGAGATGCTGAAAGGGATAACGGGCCGGCTCAGCGAGAGATACAGCCTCGATGAGATAGAGAGGAAACTCAGCGAGATAGGAGGAGACGCCGCGCAGGATGAATCCGAGGGTGAAGAAAGGGAAAGACGAAAACAGGCGAGGCAGCTCAGAAGCAGGCTGAAAGAAGCCTCTAAGGAAGGGAGCGAGAAAGCGCAGAGCAAGGCCTCTGTTCCCGCGTCCCTGAAAAAGAAGCTTCCCTCCGCCCTGCTGGGGTATAAGGGAAGGGGGATACTTCTCTTTTCCGGCGGTATCGCGGATCTTTCTTTAGGCGACGTCGCTCTGGGAGAATACATACTCTCCTGCTGCTCCGATCTTTCGGAGACGAGGGACGATACCCTGCTCAAGCTGGAGACCGAATACATCCTCTACGGTTCTTCCTCCGATTCCCTCAACCAGAAGCTGGTGAGGAACAGTCTCAGGAGCCTCAGATACTCCCTCAATCTCTGCAGCATATTCGCCGAGCCTAAGCTTCTTTCGATCGTCTCGACCGCCGCGGCCGCTTTCCCTCTGCTTCCGCATACTCTGACCACGGCTGCCCTGGGCCTGATCTGGGCGGGGATAGAGACCAGGCAGGATCTTGTGACCCTGTTTGACGGCGGTATCGTTCCCGTGATCAAGGACGCCTCCGATTTCGCCACCGATCTGAAGAGCTTCATCGATAAGGGAAAGATCAGAAAGGCGGCCGACGTCACGCATAAATACGGAAGCTACAGAGACTATCTGCGGCTGCTGCTCCTGCTCGTTCCCGAACAGGAAAAGGCAGCCCGGCTCATGGACGTGATGGAGATGAACGTCAGCGAGATCGACGGGACCGGCTTTTCTTTCAGGGACTATGCTTACGGTCTCGATCTGAAGGCAGGATTCATAAGGAAAAGATACGTCTCGACGCCTTTTGGCATACTGAATGGGATCGCATATGTTGAACAGACACACCGCTACAGATAAAAGAGGCTCGATGATAGTCGATTCTGCCATCTGCATGCCTTTCTTCATAGTCGCCATCGCCCTTATGCTGATGATCACGGCCCAGATCGGCATAGAAGAGAATATCACCAGGGGCATGACCGAGAGCTCCGTAATAAGCATCGACGCGGCTGCCGCAGCAGACAGGAGCGACGACTTCTTCGTCGCGGGAAATCTCTCCTGGCGCGCGGCCTGGGAGCTCTTCAAAAAGAAGGGGATGGATTGGGAGCAGGCGAAGACAGGCATACCGCGCTTCTATTCCGAGCTCGATATCCCGCTGCCGGGCAATGTGAGGATCGAAGGACTGGTGATAGTGAGGATAGGCACCGACACGAAGCTTCCCTCGATAGACGGTTTCGTCCCGAAGCTGGAGTCCGTGCGCACGGTCGCCTTCAGGCCCTTCAGAGGGGAATCCCGCCCTGTGGAATCGGAAGAGAAGGACCCGCGTGTCTATGTGTTCCCCAAAAGAGGCGCGAGATACCATAAGGAAGGCTGTTATATAATGCAGGACGGCTGCGTGGAGACCATATTAACAAGATCGCTGCGCGCCCGCTGCTCCGCCTGCCGCATATGCAAGCCGGACAGGCTGCCCGACGGCGCCAGGGCATATATGTTCCTTGAGACCAGCAGCGTATACCACAGAAAAGACTGCGCCTCCATAACCAAGAGCTACGTCAGCATGCCCAGGAGCCAGGCCACAGCGCAGGGTTATTCAGCCTGCCTGATATGCGGGGGAGGGGACTGAGGATGAGGATCTGTTTTGAAAAGAACGGCCTTCCCCCGCATGTGCTGGCTGTCATCAGGCGCGGACGCTGTCCGGCCCTCGTCCCTTCGTCGTATTACGAGGATGAGAGTGGACAGACAGTGATCTGCGCCGATACCGCCGGATCGACCGGCGCGAAGGAGCTATTAAAGGACGGGGAGCGGGGAGGGCTGGCCGGGCTGCTTAAGACAATCAGGATCATGAGATCCGTATGTGAAGCGAGGCAGACCTGCCGGGACTGGTTCATCGATCCGACGCTCACGTCAACTGCCCCGGAAGATATCTATCTCGATGAGCGGGGCTTCGCGCGCCTGATCATCAGAGGCCCCGGCGCGGATGTCCCCCGCGATATGAGAGGCTTCCTCCGGTCTTTGGATCAGTCTTTTCCGCGCCTCGGAGCGGGGGAGCTGCTCGCGATCCTTGAGCAGAGAGGGCTCCCGCCGGCGGGAGACGAAAAAGGGCTGATCAGGCTCCTCGGCGAGGTGGAAAGGGAGCTTGGGCAGTGAGAGCTCAGCGCGCCTCACCGTGGCTGAACAGAAAAAGCGGCAGCCGCGGATCAGAATGAGACCGGTCTGTTCGCGCATCCTTGTCCATAATTGTATTGAACAGTGCGTCTTTTCAGTGGTATAATCCAAACGTTCAATACACGAACACGGAGGAAAAGATGAACGACTGTATCAAGGAACAATACACAGCGATACTAAAAAGCGAGCTCATCAAGGCTCTCGGCTGCACAGAGCCAATAGCAGTCGCGTATGCTGCCGCCAAGGCCCGCAGTGTGCTGGGGACCATGCCGGATCACTGCGTGGTCCGCTGCAGCGGCAATATAGTAAAGAACGTAAAGGGAGTCACCGTCCCCAATTCGGGCGGCATGAAGGGCATCGGCGCGGCGGCGGTCCTGGGCCTGGTGGGAGGAGATCCCGACAGAGAGCTTTCGGTGCTCCAGTCCGTAAAGCCCGAAGATATAGAGAAGACCGCCGAGCTGCTGAAGACCGACTTCTGCAAGGCGGAACTGGCCGAGGGAGTAGAGAATCTGTACATAGACGTGAAGCTGAGCAAAGGCGATGAAGAGGCTTCCGTGCTCCTCAAGGAGAAGCACAACAACATCGTAAAGATCACCAAAAACGGCGAAACTGTCTTCGAGAAGAACGATGAGAAGAACAAAGCGGCCGGCGCCTTCGTCATCGACAGATCCACTCTCAATATGAAAGACATCATCGATTACGCCGAGAACGCCGCTCTCAGCGAGTTCGAGGATCTCGTCCAGACCCAGATAGACTGCAATCTGGCCATCGCCAAAGAGGGCCTGACGAAGGACTACGGCGTCAAGGTAGGGCAGACCCTGCTCGAATACGCGGGCGGGCCCTCCGTCCAGATAAAGGCGAGAGCCTACGCTGCCGCCGGCAGCGACGCCAGGATGAGCGGCTGCCCGCTCCCGGTGGTCATCAACTCGGGCAGCGGCAATCAGGGCATCACCGTTTCCATGCCCTTGTACATCTACGCCCTGCATTACAACATCCCCAGGGAGCGCATGCTCAGGGCCCTGGCTTTGGCCGATCTCGTCGCCTGCCATCAGAAGCGCTACATAGGCAATCTCTCCGCCTACTGCGGAGCGGTGAGCGCGGCGGCAGGTTCCGCGGCCGGCATCGCCTGGATGCTGGGTAAAGACTATAAGGTCATCTGCGATACCGTGACAAACACCATCGCCACGATCGGCGGCATGGTCTGCGACGGAGCCAAGCCCTCCTGCGCGGCCAAGATCGCGTCTGCCGTGGAGACCGCTCTCACTTCTCTCAACATGGCCGAAAACGGCCGGGTCTTCGCTCCCGGCGAAGGCATAGTAAAGAGCGATATCGAAGGGACCATTGCCAGCGTGGGCCGCATGGGCAAGACCGGCATGAAGTCCACCGACGTGGAGATACTCAACATAATGCTCGAAGACGAGTAGCAGGCGATAAAAAAGCGATAAACAAAATAAAACAGGGCTGCGGTATTTTCCGCGGCCCTGTTTCGACGTCTGTCCAAATAGTTTATTCTACAGCAGGAGTCTCAGAAGCTTCGGCCTCTCTCTGTCTTCTCATGGCCTTTCTTTTATCTCTGCATTCTTTGCATCTCTTGGGCTCGTTGTCGAATCCTTTTTCCTTGTAGAACATCTGCTCGCCTACGGTAAAGACGAATTCCTTTCCGCAGTCCTGACAAACCAATACCTTGTCTTCCATAATCTTTTGATCTCCTTTGTTTTTGAGAAGAGGGTTGATAAGTTGATTATATTCTCGAGAACATTATTTGTAAAATGCTTTTTTATGAAACTCAAAAGAAAGTTGTTTTGATAGGCATATCGTAGCAATATTGGCAATATATGATAATTACATCCTGCCTGTTTTGTGTTACAATAATGAACATAACGATGAAAAACGCTGCGTAATACAAAGGAGAACACAAAATGAGGACCATTACTCTGGCGGAGCACGCGGGATTCTGCTTCGGAGTCACCAAGGCAGTCGCCGCCGCCGAGGAGGAACTGAGGCTTCACGCGGGTGAAGAGCTTTACTGCATTGGCCAGCTCATACACAATACGGCTGTTACCGACGAGCTGGGAAAGAAGGGCCTCATCACGGTCTCATCCATAGAAGAGGCGCCGGCGGGCTCAAGAGTCTTCATCAGGGCGCACGGAGAGCCCGACGCCACCTATAAGACCGCGAAAGAGAAGGGCATAGAGCTGGTGGACGCCACCTGTCCCTTCGTCTCGCGCATACACCGGCTGGCAAAGGAGGCGGGCGAACAGGGCCGCCGCTTCATAGTCATAGGCGACAGAGAGCATCCCGAGGTGAAGGGCATACTCGGCAGCAGCCCCATGAGCCTCGGGGCAGTGCAGAGCGGGGAAGAAGCCGAAGAGCTCGCCCGCAGATGCGCCGATATCCCCGTGAGCATAGCCGCCCAGACGACCATGACCGCGAAGAGGTTCGAGGATATCTGCCGCGTTTTCGGGAGCATATGCCATGATCTCGTCATACATGACACTATATGCCGGGCCACCCGCGAAAGGCAGGAGAGCGCCGAAAAACTGGCCTCCGAATGCGAGTGCATGGTCGTCATCGGCGATCCCGCCAGCTCAAATTCGAAAAAACTTTACGAAATATGCAAAAACAAATGTCCTCAGAGCCTGTTTATTGAAGGAATTTCAGATTTAGACTTGAAACTTGTTAAAAAGTATAATAAGATAGGCGTTGCGGCGGGAGCATCTGTTCCTGAACGCATAATTAAGGAGGTTATTGCCAACATGAGTGAAGAATTCACCAAAGACCAGCAGAACGAAGAAATGAACGAGATGGCAGCTTTCATGGACGAGATAGACAAGTCCCTGAAGCTTCCCGGCAGAGGAGAAGTCGTGACCGGCAAGGTCGTCCAGGTGACCAATGATTACGTGGTCCTGAACCTCGGCTGCAAGAAAGACGGTATGCTTCCCAAGGAAGAGACCGCAAGAGAAGAGGGCCAGGAACTGACCGACATGTTCAAAGAGGGCGATGAAGTCCAGGCCAAGGTCATCAAGACCGACGACGGAGACGGGAATATCCTGCTCTCCAACAAGAGGATCCAGTCCGGCGAATACTGGGATGAGATCAACAACGTCTCCAACACGGGCGAAGTAGTCAACGTCACCGTGGTCAAAGAGGTAAAGGGCGGAGTCATCGCCAATTACAAGGACATCTCGGGCTTCATCCCCATGTCCCAGCTCGCCGATCACTATGTCGAGACCGCTGCCGAGTTCATCGGCCAGACTCTGCCCGTCAAGGTGACCAGAGTCGACTCCAAGAGGAACAAGGCCGTCTTCAGCCACAAGCAGTTCCTCATCGAAGAGAAGAAGAAGAAGATCGACCAGATCTGGCAGACTCTCAATGTTGGCGATGTTGTCGAAGGGAAGATCATGAGATTCACCGATTACGGCGCGTTCGTAGACATCGGCGGCATCGACGGACTTCTCCATATATCCGAGATCTCCTGGGGCAAGCTCAAGCACCCGCAGGAGGCTCTGGAGATCGGTCAGATCGTGAACGTCAAGATCCTCAAGATGGACGTCGAAAAAGGAAAGATCTCTCTGGGCATGAAGCAGAACAACCCCGAGCCCTGGTCCGTCATCGATGAGAAGTATCACGAAGGCGACATCATCACCGGCAAGGTGGTACAGATCAAGGAATACGGCGCGTTCGTAGAGCTCGCTCCCGGACTCGACGGTCTCGTACACATCTCCGAGGTCGCTCACAAGAGAGTAGCCAAGATCAGCGACGAGCTCTCCATCGGACAGATCGTCAACGCCAAGATCCTCGAGATCGATAAGGACAGGAAGAGGATCTCCCTCAGCATCAAGGCCACTATCGATCCGCAGATCTACGAGGAGAAGGCCGAGCCCAAGGCTGAAGAGCCTGCCGAGCCCCAGGCCGAAGCTCCCGCGGAAGAGTAAGACATAATACGTCTGCTGAATAAATACCGGTCCCGAAAGGGGCCGGTATTGTCATGCAATAGCATAATGTTTATTATGTAAACTCTCCCGGATCAGTAAGGATCGGTGAAAGCGCCGGGGGAGATCCCGTTCTTGTAGATCTCCTCGAAAACATCCATGACGCCTTCCTCCTGCTGGCCGTATCTCCAGCAGCAGCTGCCGGCGATATCGTAGTAATAGACGTTGCTGAGCCTCTCGGCGATGGAACGGGCGTCCTCCAGCCAGACCTTTACCGTCAGGTCGCCGTCCTTCCAGCTGGCGAAATACTGTCCGTCTTCCGAAGACCATTCGGCGGCGGCGCCGGCATTTTTGACTCTTTCCCTGGCGGTGCTCATGATCACCGCCTGCACTCCCTGCCTCCTGTTCTGGTCGTCTACCGTCCAGATCCTGGTATAGAAGGGTATGCCCATGAGGACCTTGTCGGCTGAGGTGTATTTGAGCATCTCTTCGATCATCTCCGTGTAGAAGGGCTCGGAGGATACCGACCCGGCGTAGAGGCTGCCGTTGAAATGCTCATCGTAGGTCATGACGCAGAAATAATCGAGACTGTCTGAGACGAGGTCGTACTGATAGATCGAATAGTTCCAGCTGCTCGGGACATAGACGGCGGAGGAGAGGTAGAGGCCGAGCCTTTCGCAGTAGTAAGAGAGCTCGGAGGTGAAGAGGGTGAGGCCGTCGCCGTCGCTGCTCCTCACGTCTTCATAATCGATGCAGAGCCCGTCTGCGTCCGCCATCATGGCGTAGAAGAGATACTGGGCGATGGTCTTTCTTCTGAGAGAGGAGTCGGCGAACACCTTGCCGGTATAATTGGTCGAGCCGGTGGTGGTCATGTCGTTGTTGAGGGTGACCCAGACCTGAAGGCCTCTTTCGTGGGCGAGATCGGTGTAGCCCCTGTCGCAGAAGCTCGTGACGTTGCCGCCGCCCTCGACCTGCTGGCTGAGCCAGACCGGCGAGACTACGTCGATGCCCGCCGCGTCGGGGGCGAGGGAACTGATGCCGTTGCTGTTGGGACTGGTCCAGACCAGATTTATCTTGGTCCTGAAGCCCTTCTTCTGCTTGGCCGCGAATATGAAGTCGTAGTCGGGAGCCTCCTCCATGGTCTCGTTCACGTCTTCCCTGTTCACATAGCAGACCTGCCCGCTGATGGTCCTGATCTTATAAAAGCTCGGAGTCTCGCCGAGTATATATACCTGCTGATCCTTTCTGACCGTCACGCTGTCGTCAGCGGAAGAGAAGAGGGAGCCCGCTCCCACGGTCTTTCTGACGGTCCTGCCCATGCGCTGCTCGTCGGAAAGAGGCTCCATATCGACGTAGGTTATGTCGGTCTCGTCGTCGTTCGAAAGCCCCGCGGTCCCGTCCGTATTGTAAGAGAGCCTGATGAAATCCTTCATGACGTTGAGGGAGACGTAATACCTGTTGTAGATGTTCTTGAAGGAGAGGCTGCAGCTGCCGCAGTACTTCTGTATGAAATCCGTTGTCTCGTCGTCGCCGGTGAAGATGTCCATCTCGGCCGGGGTGAAGACGACGCGGTGTCCCTCATCGTCGATCTCAAAGCTGCCGCAGTCTCCGTATTCCTCCATGGCCTCGACCGGGATGTAGGCGCTGCCCTTTATGGTGCAGGCCTGATAGCCGGTCTCCTCGCCCCTGTAGAGCAGGGGGACGAAATTGTACTCGTCGAGCCTGAAGCTGCCGTTGACGCCGGAAGCGAAAGAAAAGTCGCAAAAAATCAGAAAACAAATGATCAGGGCGCAGAAAAACGTACACGTGATTCTGGTATAATGTTCACGTAAGATGCAATGTCTCATGGATCATCCCTTCCCCTTCACGATATTTTAACCTATAACGATCCTGTTTTCAATATCCGCGCGGGAGGGACAAAACAAGAGGTGGACGATGTCTGAAGAGACCTACATGATAATAACGTTCTTGTCGGCGCTTATCGCGGCCGGGGCCCTCATTTACGCGGGCCTGAGCATGAGGAAGATGCGCAAGAGGGTGGCGAGGCTGCAGAAGGATCTTGAGAAGTCCCTCGGATCCCTCTCCCTTGAGAACGCCCGCCTGGCCGACGACATAGAGGAGACCAGAAGGGACATACTCGAGAGCAGGCAGGACATGGTCCAGAGCGTGCAGAGGGGCTTCGAGCAGCAGGCCAAGCTGCAGGAGGACAGGTACGCCAGGGACGACGCCCGCTCCGAGGCGCTCAGGAGCACAGTGGAAAAGCAGATCTCGGATCTTCGCGCCGAGAACGCGGCCCAGCTCGAGCAGATGCGCCGCACGGTGGACGAGAAGCTGCAGCAGAGCCTGGACGAAAGGCTGGGCAGATCCTTCGCCAGCGTGAGGGAGAGCCTTGATCAGGTATACAAGGGCCTGGGCGAGATGCAGGGCCTGGCGCAGGGCGTGGGAGACCTCAAGAAGGTCCTCTCCAACGTCAAAACGCGCGGCATACTGGGAGAGATCCAGCTCAAGGCCATACTGGAGCAGATTCTTTCCCCCGAGCAATATCTGGAGAACGCCCAGATCGACCCGGCGAAGCCCGAAAGGGTGGAATACGCCGTGAAGATGCCCGGCGACGGGACGGCGCCCATACTCCTGCCCATAGACGCCAAATTCCCGGCCGACGCCTACAGCCGGCTGCAGGAGGCCTCCCAGAGCGGCGATCCCGCCGCAGTCTCCGAAGCCAGGAGGCTGCTCGTCTACGCGGTGCGCAAGGCGGCTAAGGACATCAGTGAAAAATACATCTGCCCGCCTTACTCGACCGATTTCGCCGTCATGTTCCTGCCCTTTGAGGGCCTTTACGCGGAAGTCGTCGAGCTGGGCATGATGGAAGAGGTCCAGAGGAGCTGCCGGGTGATGATAGCCGGGCCTTCGACCATGGCAGCCCTGCTCAACAGCCTGCAGATGGGCTTCAGGACTCTGGCCATACAGAAGAACGCCGGCAGGGTCTGGAAGGTCCTCGGCACGGTCAAGAGCGAGTTCGACAAATTCGCCGAGGTGCTCACGGCCGCCCAGTCGAGGCTCGATCAGGCGGGGAAGGAGCTCGACAAGCTGGTCGGTACCAGGACGAGGATGATACAGCGCTCTTTAAGAGACGTCCAGAGCCTGCAGTACCCTGGCGAAGAGGCAGATAAGCTTCCGGATCCTGACAGGGAAAAGGACTGAACCGGCAGTTTATTGCAAACGCGTCCCGCTTCGGCTATGATATAGCGGGTCAGACAGGATGAACATTTTCGCGATAGCCGACACACATCTCTCTTTCGGGATGAACATAGACAAGCCCATGGACGTCTTCGGCCCCGCCTGGGCGGGATACGAGCAGAGACTGAGGGAGAACTGGCTGAAGGTCGCCGCAGAGGACGACCTCATTCTGCTGCCCGGAGACATCAGCTGGGCGATGAGGCTCGAGGACGCTCTGCCCGATCTGGCCTGGCTCGACAGTCTTCCCGGCAAAAAACTCATCCTGCGCGGGAATCACGATCTGTGGTGGTCGAGCATGGCGAAGATGAAGGGCCTTTTCGGCAGCGTGGATTTTATGCAGAACGACGCTCTGGTCGATCCCGCGCACCGTTTCGCCGTCGTGGGGAGCCGCGGCTGGCTCTGCCCGGGAGATCCCGATTTCGGCGCGGACGACAAAAAAATATATGAAAGGGAGCTTTTGCGGCTCTCGATG